>JGI26088J50261_1000008_pt1 | contig 166355 bp, 136 predicted proteins | sample SaaInl1SG_22_DNA_FD_50261 | JGI IMG/M metagenome (IMG submission 50261)
CTGTCAAGGGGTTCTTTTTTAAAAATTGTGTTTTACAAACAGTAAAACCAATAAAATCAATACTTTTATAAAACCTGAATTTTATTTAGGACAGGATTGATTTATCTTCATGATAAACTGAACGGTAGCTACACGGACATAAAAAACAATACGTTTAGCATCGTTTTAGGAGAAGGTATACATAATGAAAGATTTGAAATTACTTTTAGTAAACAAAGTACTTTAAGCAAAGACATCATCAGTATTTCTGATTTTAAATTTTTTGAAAACACGAAAACTTCGGAAATAGAAATTATTAATCCGCAGCGTTTCCAAATTCAACAAGTAATAGTTTATGATATCACCGGAAAGCGAGTTTTAACAAATAGTTTATTTTCTAACAAAAGAAAGAATATTATTAGTTCCAAGCCACTAAATTCAGGGGTTTACATTGTATCATTAAAATTACAAAATAACCAAGTAGTTCATAAAAAGATGATAATATCTGGTAATTAATTTGTAATTTCTTAACTGGCTGCACCTTCTATTTTTATTCATTTTTATTATATTTAGCACAAAATAATATTAAAGTGCTATTAATAAACGATCTTGAAAAATTCATGCTACCCTGTTTAAACAAAAAGTTATTAGGTGTGGAGTGCATGGGTTGTGGTTTACAGCGCAGTTTTTCTTTATTGCTGCATGGCGAGTTTATTGCGGCTTTAAAAATGTATCCTGCAATTTACACGCTTATACTTCTATTTATAATTGTTGGTATTAATGCTTTCAAACCGTTTAAATTTTCAAATAAAATCATTATAACATTGGCAATTCTTAACGTTGCCGTTATCATAGGAAGCTTTGCTTTTAAAAATTTAACTTAATACACACACAATATGGAACAACAAAAATTACCTAATGCAACTATTGCCTTAATTCTTGGAATTATTTCTTACATAGCATGTTGCTGCAGCATGGGTATTGGAGGATTACTCTTTTCTGGCATTGCTTTATATTTAGTAAACAAGGACACCAATTTATATAAAGAGAACCCTGAATTATATAGTAATTTTGGGCAGGTAAAAACAGCTAAAATCATAGCAATTATTGGATTGGTTTTAGGAGTTATTGCTTTAGGCGCATCTATTTTCCAAATAATTTCTGCTGGTGGTTGGGAAGCTTATCAAGAACAACAACAAGAAGCATTAAGACAGCTTGGAATTGGCGAATAGTAACCTGTTTTTCTGATAATAATCAAAAAAGCCTTAAAATTTTTTGTTTTAAGGCTTTTTTTAATCTGCTAAACTTGTTTTAGTTGACAATTTCTTCCTTAGATTTTTTTTCTACAATTTTCTCAATCATGTCAGGTACTTTTTCGAAAGCTGCAGCAAGTCCATGCGCTTTTCCTGCTTCAATAAATGAGATTTCATCATTTTTCGTTACTAAAAAGCCTATTGGTTCAATGCCTATACCTGCTCCTGCTCCAGCACCTTGACCTTTTCTAGCTTTAGACTTAGTTTCAACACCTTCTCCTCCACCAGATCCAAATCCCATACCTACTTTAATTACGGGTACGCATTTAAATTGTCCTAGTTCAAATTGTTCTCCAACAACAGTTTCTGTTTTGGCTTCTGTTTTAATGAAGTCAGTAATCTGACCTATTAATTCTTCAAAATGTAAGTCCATAATATTATTTTTAAAAGTTAATAATTGATTTTATAATATGAATTGGCCTATTTCTAACGTATAGAACCAATTGGTTTCGTCCTTGAAAATTAATATTACAATTAGCACCGTTATACTTCAATAAACTGAATAATGGATATAATTTGGCGTTTAAAATGGTATCATCAGTATCTATATCTAACAAAAAACGTGTTATTTTGAATGTTCTAATTATTCTGAACATTTTTTTAAAAGACATCCGCTTTTTCAACTTCAATTTACCCTTGCTTTTTTTAGCTTCTACTTGTTTTACTCTCCTTTTTCTTAAAGGATATAGATAAAATTGAAAAAATAGAACTACCAACCGTATTCTAACTATTTCGGTCTTATGTCCTTCTAAATTCGCTTTTGCCAATCCATGAATTTTTATGTAATATTGGTTTGAAATTGTATCGATACAGCCTGTAACTGGTACGAATAACACACCAAAAATTAGGAGTGAAACTAAAGCGATACTTATAAAAAATATCATATCCTGAATTTTCTATGAATGTATTTAACCGTAGTTATTCATACAATGATATTGCTCAACTTTAATGATAAAAATTAATCATTGAAAGTCTTTGTAGAAAGCTTGGTATTTACTGCCAAAGCTTTGGTAGTAGCTGCGTAGCCAATATTAAAAATAGCATTAAGATGCTTTTTATCAAAGGTGCCGTATTTGCTTAATTCCTTTGGAGATATAATCAAATCGCAATCTTTGAATTTTACTCGATCTTCATGAACCGATTTCAACCTAAATGCTCGTTCAATAACGTTATAAGAATGTTTTAAATCATCAATCTCTATAACATCAAAACTATTTACATAAACTCCAATAATCTTATCGCATGTTGTTTGTAATAATTCAACAGGAAAATTGTTAAGAGAGCCGCCATCAACATAGTATGAATCTCCAATTTTTATGGGAGCAAATATTCCTGGAATTGCCGCTGAAGCCAAAATAGGTTTAATTAATTCTCCTTTATTAAAAACAACCAAATTTCCATCTAAAATATTAGTTGCTGTTAAACTCAATTGTTTTTTAAGAAATGAAAAATCATCATTCTTAATGTAGCTTTTAAAATTGGGGTAAAACTTATCGGTATCTATAAATCCAGGTTTATTAAGGGCATAATTTTTAATATTTAGTATCTGAATGTTTTTAAAAAAATTTAAAATATGCTCCCAACTGTAGCCATATGCATATAGGGCACCAACTATTGCGCCTGCACTTGTTCCAGCTATATGTGTTGGTTGCAAATTGTGCTCTTCTAAAGCCTTTATAGCTCCAATATGTGCAGCACCTCGCATGCCGCCTCCAGACAATACTAAACCTAAATTCATCTTTAAATTAAATAAAACAAACTTAGAAAAAACCAATTGCTAATACAATGATATACATCAGCAACCACATGATTTTAATCATTTTATATATATGATGAATGCAATAACTTTAAAGATACATCAATGCTTATGGTAAGGACAAATAAAATAAAGTCATTTTTTATAGAAATTGGCGAACTTACTTTTTTTGCACGTCGGTTTTTTAAAGAGCTTTTTTCAAAACCTTTCGAGTTTAAAGAACTTTTAAGGCAATGCTACTATATAGGCAATAAATCGGTTTTATTAGTTGGGGTTACGGGATTTATTATTGGTTTGGTCATAACTTTACAGACCAGACCAACATTAGAGGAATTTGGTGCGGAATCGTGGATGCCCTCTATGGTTAGTATTTCCATAATAAGAGAAATTGGCCCCGTAATTATTGCTCTTACTTTTGCAGGACGCATTGCTTCTGGTATTGGTGCAGAACTAGGTTCTATGAGGGTTACGGAGCAGATTGATGCCATGGAAGTTTCAGGTACAAACCCCTTTAAATATTTAGTAGTTACCCGAATATTGGCGGCAACGCTTATGCTTCCTATTTTGGTTATTTTGGGAGATACCATTGCACTTTACGGTTCTTATTTAGTTGAAAATGCCAAAGGCGATGTGTCGTTTTTACTTTATTTCAACAAAGTATTTAATTCACTTGAATTTGGAGATATTATTCCAGCAACTATTAAAACGTATTTCTTTGGATTTGCTATTGGATTAGTGGGCTGTTTTAAAGGTTATTATTGCAAAAAAGGCACTGTTGGCGTGGGTTTAGCTGCAAATTCGGCAGTTGTTTTTTCTTCAATGCTACTTTTTGTAATCGACTTTATAGCTGTTTTTGTAACCGATATATTTTTTGAAATTTAAAAGATGAATAGTACAAAACACATACAAACAAAAACAGAAACTTTAATTTCAAAAAAGCGCATGTTGGAAATTAAAGATTTAAAAAAAGCTTTTGGTGATAATCATGTATTAAACGGATTTCATTTAACACTCTACGAGGGTGAAAACCTTGTTATTATGGGGAAATCTGGTTCAGGAAAGTCGGTAATGATAAAGTGCTTGGTAGGCCTGATGGAACCAGATTCTGGAAGCATAAAGATTATGGATAAAAATCTATTAGAACTTAACCGAACTGAACTGGATGAATTGCGTACAGAAATTGGCTTTTTGTTTCAAGGAAGTGCTTTATACGATTCTATGACGGTGAGAGAGAATTTAGAGTTTCCGTTACGTAGGCACAAGCACAAATTTGGTAATATAACAGATACTACCCAACTTGTAAAAGAAGCACTAGAAAGTGTTGGATTAGTTCATGCTGTAGATTTAATGCCATCTGAACTTTCTGGAGGTATGAAACGACGTGTGGCTTTAGCCAGAACCCTCATTTTAAAGCCAAAAATTATATTATATGATGAACCCACAAGTGGTTTAGACCCTATAACCGCAAAAGAAATTATAGAACTTATGCGCAACATACAAAAGCAATACAAAACATCATCTTTGATTATTACTCATGATGTAGATTGTGCACGCGTTGTATCTGAGCGGATGATTTTATTAGTTGATGGTATTAATTACGCAGAAGGAACTTTTGAAGAATTAAAGGCATCAGGTGATGAAAAGGCAAGAGCGTTTTTTAAATAATTTAAAATTTAGCAATGATGCAAAAAACAACTAACGAAAAACTAAAACTAGGCATTTTTGTGATCACAGGATTACTACTATTTGTAGTTGCTATTTATTTAATAGGTAATCGCCAAAACATGTTTGCTAAAACATTTACAATTAGTGCAAACTTTAATAATGTTAATGGCCTATTAAAAGGTAATAATGTTAGATATTCTGGTATAAATGTCGGTACTGTAAAAGCAATTACAATGCTTAACGATTCTACCATTAACGTGAAAATGGTCATTGAAGAGAAAATGGTGAAACATATTAAAAAGGATGCAATTGCCACAATTGGAACCGATGGTTTAGTAGGAAATATGATTGTAAATATTATTCCAGGAAATGGAAATACACCGGTTGTTTCCCAGGGTGATATAATAAAGTCCTACACTAAAATAGGAACGGATGATATGCTTAATACCCTAAACGTTACCAATGAAAATGCAGCATTACTAACAGCAAAACTATTAGATATTACTAATACAATTACCAACGGGGAGGGCACTATAGGGATGTTGATAAATGATTCGGTTACTGCAAAAAATGTAAAGCAAACTATTTTTAATTTAAAAACAGCTAGTATTGAAACCAAAAAAACTATTGAAGATATTCATACACTTATTAATTCTTTTGATTTAGATAAGAGTGTCGCAAGTGTTTTATTTAATGATTCTATTGAGGCGCAAAAAGTAAAAAGTATTATTGCAAACTTGGACGAAAGTAGTCAAGACATAAAAAAGGTTATCAAAAATTTAGATGAAGCACTTTTGAATTTAAAGGATGGTAACGGCACTTTCAATTATTTGTCTAATGATAAAGAGTTCGTAAAAAACCTTGAGCAATCTATTAAAAACATAAATGAGGGAACTGAAAAATTTAACCAAAACATGGAAGCTCTAAAACACAATTTTTTAACCCGAAGCTATTTTAGAAAATTAGAACGACAAGAAAGAAATCAAAAATCTGATTCAATAAATAAATAAATTAAGGCCATTTAAAACAATGATTTACAATTTAAATAGCCTTAATTTTGATGCTTATTTAACCAAAGCTTAATATGCCATTTTCGTTCTTACACTTGGCATTGGCATTTTGTAGTTTCTTACGCTGCTTATTAAATGCCAGTAATGGAATTTTTAACGAGATTTCTATATCCTTTACTAAATCCTTCTGAAAAATGTTAGAAAAACTCCACTCGTATTTACGCTCTAGCATAACCAACATATCGGCATCCTCATAATTTAAAACACTTAATATGCCAGATTTTACACTGGTTGAAGCTATAGTTTTAAAAACAATTTCTGGATAAGATACTTCTTGCTGCAGTGCATGCTTAAACTGTTGCATATATTTTTTGGCAGGATATTCATCAGATTCGTAGACATGAATAACTTCTATTAGGGCAGAAAAAGGTTTAGCAATTTCAATGATTTTTTTTAAATATAAAATGTCATCCTCCTCAAAATCTGTAGCATATATTATGATAGATATGGTATCATAAACTAAACTATTTGGTACTATTAACAGAGGCATCTCTATTACATCTAGAAGCGTATTTGCAATATTACCAGAAAAATAACCTCTCATACTATGCCTATCTTTCATTCCTATAATAACCAAATCTGGCGCAATGTGTTTTGAAAGGCGCAAAATAGTTTCAGAGACAGAGTCATTCTCAACAGCATGAGTAGTAATTGGTTCTTTATGAAACTCATTTTTAAGGTGTTTTTTGCAATATTTTTCTAAAAGCTCTACACGTTCTTCGCGCATTCTTCGTTTTAATAATTCTGAAGGTTTTATCGTTGAAAATAAAATTGGAGGAAGATTATATACATGCAGAACGTGTAAATTGGCATTCATTATACAACTGAATCTATAAGCATACTTTAATGATGAGGCATCGTTATCAGTACAGTCTGTAGCGTAGAGAATTGTTTTCATAATGGAGCGTTATTACCTAACAAATGTAATACGACACTTGTTTTTTTTAAATGATATTTATCAGGTAACAAAAAATTACTATAATACACTCTTTTGTTATCTATAGATGCTTTTTGTATTACATGTTATGTCTGTTACCTCAAGCTGTAACCAATTAAAATCGGCTTCCTGTAGCTGCCAATTTACTTTGAATTTATTGGGAATTCTGTAGTTATCAAACGTTTTGTAGGCAACAACATCAACAATCCATTTTGCTTCCTTAGTATCTGGACTACCTCCAAAGAAACGGATAGGTGTCAAAACTTATAAGGTCGCCCCATTATTAAATTTAAAAACTCTAGAAACTGATGTCCTATTAAGTGAATTGCACCATGAAGTGACAACAAGATTCCAAAGGCTAACCTCATAGGATAAAAAAAATTAATACTTTCTGCTTTTTCCTGTAATATCAGATATTCTTATGCGATAAACAATGGGCTTTCCAGAGTTTATTTTACTTGAAAATTCACTAATCAAATCTGGATATTTATCATCTCTTATAAACATTGTTTTTTTTACGCCGTTAACAAACTCATGCAATTCTTGTTTTGCATAGGCGCCACTTAGCTCTTCAAACGTACCATGTACCAATATGGATTGCCATTTATTCACAGATTCTATTTGGGCGACGCCCATAGACACGTATTTATTTATGCGCATAGCCTTTATTTTATGCCCCTCACCGGCATAACTTAAAATGCTATGTTCCTCTTCATCATAATAAAACGTAATTGGTACTACATAAGGTTTGTTTTGCCAGACATATGACAGATTACCTATATAATTGTTTTTTAGAATATAAATTGCCTCAAATTTTTTCAAATCTTTCATTACTATATGCCTTAATATTTATTAATAAGAAAGGTACATTCAAAATTATTTGAAGTGCTTTCTCTTGTGATACTTCTTAAATAGTTTCTCGTTTAATACAGGTTTAAAAACTAGTATTATTGAAAAATTCCAAATTCATTAACTTTCACATTAATATGTTTATCGTTATTCTCAAGCCTGAGTTTGTAAAGTTTTTTTAGATTACCCGTGTCATGGTAACTCACTAAATAAATAGTATTTGAAATAGTCCAGTTTGGGAATCTTTTGGCCACCGATTCCATAACCGATAGTGGTAAATCAACATTTTTATATCTTTCTATAGTTCTTACTAAATTGCTATCCTTATCATAGGATGCCAATATTTTTCCTTCGGGAATTATAAAATGGACATTGTAATATTCGTACTCGTCTGTATAAATATCTAATTTTTTTACATCAAAATCACTTACTTTTAGGTGAAGTTCCTCAACAGGTATTGCTGTTTCGGCTGCGTTTACCTCACTTAAATATTTGTAATTATGAACAATATGAACTGCTGGAAACATCTCAGTTTTTTGAGCATAAACTTGGGTGGTTAATCCCAATATCAATAAACCAATAATTAGTGTTCTCATGATTGAAGTCTTTACGGTAGGATGTAATAAAGCTAAGTCTTTTACATAAGTCTAAAAATGACGCTCATCAGTTGTATTATTTTTTAAATTGTTTTAAAACCTAAGCGGTCTTAAGTTGTAGCTTTTCCTTTTTTTTTGGATTTATTGTGGTGGGTTATTAGGCACCCAATGGATATTCTAGCATACTCTACAAGATTTTAACAATACGTAATTTTCATAACTTAAAGTTTTTTCAACCTGCGTTTATCTCGTAAGGCCCAATAAATGCCTTTAACATCTGAAGCCCAATTATCATACATAAAAATTAGTACAATCTCTTCAAAAGTCTCTAATAAGCCTATTATAATCATTGCATAAAACAAGACATATTGCGGTGAAAAGAAAAGCGACCATAGGATAAAAACACTCTGTAATATTGCAGAAAATTTCGCCAAATAGGTATGAAATGCTGTGGCTTTGCCATATTTAAAATAAGCGATAAGCATTTGGACGATGTAAGGTATAAATGCAACAAGTATTAAAACAAGATTTGTTTTAATAAATTCAGATTCAAAATAAAACAATCCAATTAACCCAATAATAAGTGTGATTTGGTCTCCAAAAGAATCGAGTTGTGAGCCTCTGGGGCTTGCTATATTTAATCTTCTTGCTAAAAAACCATCAATAGCATCTGTAGCATAACTTATTAATAAAAGCCATGTAAAAAGACAACGTAAATCAAACCATATTAAAACTAGTAAAAATGGTGCGATAAATATTCTATAAAATGAAAACCAATCGGCAATATTGAAGTTTTTAAATGTAAGCATGCCTGTTTTCTGATTTTTATAAAAATATGAGTTGTATTTAAATTTATAAATGACAAAAATCAGTTTTAAATCATCCCAGATATGATTTCCGAATATTTAAATTATTCTTTTCTAAAACGAAGTAATCTCAAGGCATTGAGAACGACAACTAATGTTGAGCCCTCATGAAATATAACTGCTAAGCCTATGTTAGTGAGATCTAGAATTGTTGCGGGTACTAGTATGCACACAACGCCCATACTAATAAAGATATTTTGTTTTATAATTCGTTTTGACGCCCTACTTAAGCCAATAACAAATGGTAAGTTTTCAATTTTATCAGACATTAATGCTACATCGGCAGTTTCTAACGCAACATCACTACCTGCTGCACCCATTGCAATACTTACAGTACTTATTGCCATTGCAGGAGCATCATTAACACCATCCCCAACCATTGCAATTTTATTATTTAATTTGATTAATTTTTTTATTTCTGATACTTTATCTTCAGGAAGTAAATTTCCTTTAACACCAGTTAGACCGATTTGTTTCGCTATTGCATTACCAACATTTTGATGATCACCGGTAAGCATAATCATGTGTTTAATTCCAATAGCTTTCAATCTTTTCAAGGTAGAAGCAGAGGTTTTTCTGGGTAAATCCATAACGCTAATTAGGCCAATAATTTGTTTCTTAAAGGCAACAATCATAACTGTATGTCCCTCTTTTGACAGAGATTCCAATTTTGACGTGATTAAGTTGTCTATAGATATTCCAGCTTCCTTTATCATTTCTAAATTTCCAATAAAAACTGTGTCGTTATTAAAACTAGCTGATATGCCTTTTCCATGAATGGCATTAATATTAGAAGCTCTGTTTCTATTTTCTATTTTATAATCTGTCCTTATATCATTTGCAATTGCCTTTGCTAACGGGTGGTTACTCAAACTTTCTACCTCTAGGACTATTTCTAAGAATGCTTTTTTATCAAAGCTATTTAACGGTATTACATTGGTGAGTTTAGGTTTACCCTCGGTTAAGGTTCCGGTTTTATCAAACGCTATAGTGGTGATTTCACCCAAATCCTCTAGTGCCTTCCCTCCTTTTATAAGTACTCCTTTTTGAGCAGCTCTGGCAATGCCGCTTAATACCGCGCTAGGTGTTGAAATTGCCAATGCACATGGACTTGCAGCTACCAATACGGTAATAGCACGATATAAGCTTTGGCTAAAATCTTCATCAATTAGTAAATGCGCAAAGCATAATAGCACAACAACCAATATTACTATCGGTACATACCATTTTTCAAACTTTTTGGTAAGCCGCTGTGTTGGCGATTTTTGGGTTTCTATTTCACTTACCATTTTTATCAATCTTGAAACTGTAGAATCTTTACTTAGTTTAAGAACTAAAACTTCAAGGCTGCTATCCCCATTAATTGTTCCTGTGTAAACCACATGCTTTTTATCGATATCCTTAAAATTGGGCAAATCATTACTATTTTCTAGAGCTATCTTATCTACTGGAATGCTCTCTCCGGTTATTGGAGCTTCATTAATACTGCTACTACCCCGAACTACTACCCCATCTGCAGAAATTTTAGCATTAGGTTTTACTACAATGATATCTTTGATGCGTAAGTTTGCAATTGGTATTTCTTCAATCTTATTACCGGTTTTTAAAAGTGCTGTTTTTGGTGAAAGCTTATGTAAAGCTTCAATGGACTTTTTAGCTTTGTTCATGGCATAATGTTCCAAAGCATGCCCAAGGCTAAACAAGAATAAAAGTAGTGCCCCTTCTGCCCATCTATTTATATAGATTGACCCTATTGCAGCAGCAATCATCAAAAAGTCAATATCAAATATGCCTTTAAGCGCTTTTTTGAAGGCTTCAATAATTATAAAATAGCTTCCAAAAACGCATGATGCTATGTAGCTTGTTAAATAAATCCAGTTTGGGAACTGTGCTATTTTTTGAACTAGAAAACCTGTTAGTAGAAATATACCACAGGATATTGCAAAAATTAGTTCGGTTTTATTACTTGAGTGATCTTGAGACCTAAGCGATTTATTTTTCATTTAATAATGTAAATTTTCAATGAGCATCATTCATTTTAATTTTTATTTCTGGTATTTTAATTACTTCTAAAGTAGTTGATGCCAAAATAATCTTGCCTTCAGTATTTTCAATTTCTTCCCTAATTTTATCATTTAATAAATGCTTTGTAGATCTCCGTTTTTTGTAGTCAACAATATATCTTATGTTAAATTGAATCCAATTATCGGTTAGGCTTATTGCTAGAGTTGGCTCTACCATAGCATCTTCTATGTAATATTTGTTAACCACATCATGCCATTGCGACTTTGAATTCTTTGTGTAGTCAGAAAGGGTTTCAGAAGCAATTTTAATAATAATTGTTTTTGCTAATTCAATATCTGAACCATATCTAATAGGCAAGTTAAATTCATCCCATATAAAAGGAAAATCTTGCGAATAATTATAAATAGGGCCTTTAAATACAAAGGCGTTACTTAGTTTTACAATACGGCCGCTATAATTGTCACTGCTTACCCATTGCCCTATTTCCATCATGGTAGTGTAAATACTATCCACATCAATTACATCTCCTTTTATGCCATTAATTTCTATGCGATCACCAGGTTTATACACCTTAACCAAAAATATATAGAGTGAACCCGCGATACTTAAAATTAGCTCTTGAAGTGTAAAAGCAATACCTGCGGTAAATAAGCCAATAACTAGTGTAAAGTCTTTAATATTGCCCGTGAAATATGAAAATGATAGGATAATTAAAATAACATACCCCACAATTTCGATACCTTTTTGAGATTTGTAACGTGCTGAACTATCAGGGATTTGCTTTCTTAAAAAACGTCGAACAAGCTGAATTAAAACAAGAACAAATGCAACCAGTAAAATATATTTTAATATACTATACGCGGTTGGGTTATCAACAATCCAACGTTTTATTTGTTCCATTTTATAGTTTTAAAAATCTTCATACAATCGCAACCTGTTATTTAATTCGGTTATCTCCTTTTTTAAAGTATGTACCTGTTTTAGTAGGTTATAAATCACATCTACGCCTTCCAAGTTTATATCTAAATCATAATGCAAACGCATTATTTTTTCAACGTCCTTAATGTGCGCGGTTTTTAGAAAACGATTGTTATTTTCAACAATAAGTTCAATAAACTCAAATTCTTGCAATGTATTTATAAACGATACAGGAACATTGTAACGTTTGCAAAGGGTTTGTATGGATATTACATCTCTTGTCTCCATTAGTCTCGCAGTTTTTGTAATTCTTTAATAAGCGCTTTTTCCTTTGTTGAAAGTTTGGTAGGGAGTTTTATTTCATACGTAATATACAAATCTCCAAACTGTCCATCTTTTTTGTATCTAGGGAATCCTTTGCCCTTAAGTTTTACTCTAGTACCATTTTGGGTTTCTGGCTTTACATTAAGCTTCACCTTACCATCAAAAGTGTTTATTGTTAGCTCCCCGCCAAGTAAAGCTTTGTACAAATCTAAATCTACAGTAAGGTGTAAGTTATCTTTATCTCTTTTAAATTTTGAATGGTTTACTATTGAAAACTGGATATATAAATCACCATTTGGCCCACCATTAACACCTTTACCTCCATGACCCTTAATTTTAATAACTTGTCCGTTCTCTACCCCTGCCGGAATGGTAATTCTTATATTTTTATTGTTTACCGTTAGGGTACGTTTATGTGTAGTGTAAACGTCTAATAAATCTAGTTGTAATTCTGCATTATAATCCTCACCCCTAAATTTTACTTGTCTTCCTCTTGAACCTGAGTAGGCACTACTACCAAACATGTTCTCGAAAAAATCTGAAAAATCCTGTTCTGAATATCCTCCAGAAGCTTCATTATAACTTGTCTGATAGTGTTGCTGTTGTTTTTTTGCTTTTTCATATTCCTCTGCATGTTGCCAATGCTCTCCATATTGGTCATATTTTTTACGGTTTTCAGCGTTGCTTAGTACTTCATTGGCCTCATTTATTTCTTTGAATTTTTTTTCGGCTGCTTTATCATTAGGATTTAAATCAGGATGGTATTTACGAGCCAATTTCCTGTAGGCCTTTTTAATATCTGCTTCATATGCAGTTTTTGGAATGCCTAATATTTTATAGTAATCTATAAATGACATCTAATAAGGTTTTAGAGAAATTCAGGTTTATCCATTAAAATTAATTTATATCACATGAATTAAAAATGATAAATGTCAGCTGTTTATCATAAGAAAAAAATCTAAAAATTAACGAAATTTAAAGCCACTAAGAGACGATTCTACCATCTGCCATTTGAATAATCCGGTCGGTTTTTTTAGCAAAATCCTCATCATGGGTGACAATTAGAAGTGATAGCCCCTGTTCATGACTTAATTGTTTAAAAATATTAAACACGTTTGTGGCGTTATAACTATCTAAATTCCCTGTTGGCTCATCGCCCATTATTATAGAAGGATTGTTTATTAGGGCCCTAGCAATAGCGATGCGCTGTTTTTCGCCTCCAGAAACTCTCGATGCCCGTTTATTTGCCAAATGTTCAATATTCAACATTTTTAATTTTTCAATGGCATCGTATTCAATTTCCTGATGCGATTTTTCGGCTAGTTTTTTTGCCGGTAGCATAACGTTTTCAATCACCGAAAATTCAGATAATAAATAATGGAATTGAAACACAAAGCCAATGTGCTTGTTTCTTATGTATGAAAGATGGTCTCTATTTTGATTTGTTATAAGCTTATTATTTAAAAAAAGTTCGCCTTCGTAATCGGTATCCATAGTAGATAAAATATAAAGTAAGGTGGATTTTCCGCAACCTGATTTTCCCATTATCGAAGTAAACTCGCCTTTTTTTATTTTGAAATTGATATCCTTTAAAACATGAAATAATACAGGTTTCTTAAAATACTTATTGATGTGTTTTGCTTCTAGTACGATACTCATGTTACTGGCCTCTTATAATTGTTACGGGATCAATCTTTTTTGCTTTTTTTGACGGTAAATAGCCTGCCAAAAATGTGGAAACCATTGCAAACGAAAAGCCGATTACAAAAAACATGGGATTAAAATTTATGGGGTAAGTGTCTACTGTAGGTAAAGCATCCGTTTTAAAGGGGGTAATATCAATTAAACTTGTTAACCCCAAACCAATTAATAAACCTAATATGCCACCTACAAACCCAATTATCATGGCTTGACTCATAAAAATAAGCTGCACATCCTTACCAGAGAATCCTGTAGCTTTTAATATGGCTATATCATTCATTTTTTCATAAATAAGCATGTTTAAAATATTATAAATGCCAAACCCCGCTACAATAAGCAATGTTATAGAAACGGCATATGTAATGAGGTTTCGTATGGTTGTTCCTGTTTCAAACTGGGCATTCGCTGTTTTAATGTCTACAGCAGTAAGTTTAAATTGTTGTTCTATTTTTTGTGATAATGGTACGGCTTTTTCTATGTCGTACAACTTTACATTAATGTCGGTAATGTAATTATTGGCCTTACTTAAAATACGCTGTACGGTTTTTACATTGGTAAAACTTTGAATAGCATCAATATCGGCCACACCACTTTGATAAAAACCTACTATTTTTAATGGAAAAACCCCGCCATTAATTGGGCTTACCTGTACCCTATCTCCAATTTTTAAGGACATTTTTTTGGCAATACCTATTCCTAATAAAATACCATTATTAGTGTTTTGCAAGGCTTCTGCAGATCCTTCAACGATATAATCATCAATATTAAATAATCGTGCTTCGGCCATAGGGTTGATGCCTGTTAGGTTACCTGTAAGCTCAATAGAACCAGCAATGTAGAATATTTGTGCTTTTACCTGTGGAAGGGCTCCGTAAACATCTTCGTTTTCTTCTAAATATTTAATAATTGGTAATGCATTGTGTATTTTCTTTTGGGTGAGTTTGGGCTTAACGGAATGTATAATATTAAAACTTCCCTTTACATTGTCGTACAAAGAGATGGGTTGCTCTTTAGAGGGTTGAATTTCATTATAAATATGAATATGGGGTGTTTGGTTTAGAATTAAATCGTCCAGCATTGCGTTTAATCCTGTCATAAAACAAACTAATGTAATGTAAGACCCTATACCAAAAGTTACACCCAGGGCCGCCGTTGCTGTTTGCTTAATTTTAGTAAGCAAATGTGTTTTGGCAATGTTTAGTATTACCTTCCAGTTTGTCATTATTTTGGTTTATAAATGTAGGTATCTTTATTTATACCAGATACCACTTCGATATATTCTAAATTTTGTGCTCCAGTTTGTATAGTTACCAGTCCGTCATCAGTTTTTACTTTATCAGCATCTATCAAGTAGGCTTTTGGTATGGTTAACACACTATCTCTTTTGGCTATTACAATATTGGCCTCTCCAGAAAGCCCAGGATATAAAACATTTGGTGGGTTTACAAAAACAGCTTCTACTTTAAAAGTTTGGTTGCGTTCATCTTTTTGTGGAAAAATCTTTGATACTTTTCCTTTAAAAACCTTTCCGCTATATGCATCTAGATGAATAAGTACTTCTTGGTTTTTGGATATACGAACAATATCAACCTCATCAATCAACATTTCAACAACAAAACGTTTAGCACTTCCAATAGAAGCTAAGGGTTCCATGGTTGTGACTATTTCACCAGGCTCCTTGTAAAGCGCATATACTTTGCCGTTAATTTTACTTTTTATTGCAAAATCCTTAGTGGCTATTAATGATGTTTGGTAGTTGTTTTGTGCTTGCCTAACTTGGGTTATAAGCTCATTTTTTGTTCTATGGTACTTATTTTGTAATAATCTTAAATTATTTGATGCCAGTTCGTAATTAAGCTTTTTTGTATCATAATCAACTTTAGAACCAATACCCTGTTTCCATAGATTTTTCTGCCTGAAATAGTTAATAGAATCGTGTTTGTATTTCAGTTTTGCAGCACTAATTTCATCTTCTATTCCATGTAATACTGTAGTACTTCCATTATAATTTTCCTGTGCTAAGTTCAAAACCAATTTAGCATTTTGAGCGTTTAGTTCTGGTGTTTTATTTATAATTTGCAGTAAAATATCATCTTTTAAAACATGGTCGCCCTCTTCTACCAAGGTTTTGTCTAAGATACCCGCTACGATAGCAAAAGCTTGGTACAAACTATCAGGTTGAATAGTAACTGATGAATACACAGACTCTGTTAAATGTCGTTCCGTAGGAAATATTTTGTCTTTATTTTCAGAACAAGAAATTAAGATTATTGCAACACAAAAAAAATTAAATAGCCTCATATTAATATGCTGGTTTTATGTGAATAAGTACTTCAAACTAAATACATAAATTTTATATATATCCCAGAACTATATGGTTTTAAAAGTATTGTATTTAAAACCTAAAAGAAATGATATTGCTCAGTGATCAAACATCCTATACATTAATTTACAAGGTACTTAAAGCTATTTTAATCATTGGGTTAAAACTACTTTCCCGGTCTTTTGCAGTCATACTTTTTTTAGATACCAAAGAATCTGAAATCGTTAAAATAGATAGGGCGTTTACATTAAATTTTGCGGCAATGGTATATAAGCCCGCAGTTTCCATTTCAACGCATAGAACCCCGAATTTCGCCCACTTTTTATACGACTCGAAATCATCTTCATAAAATTCATCAGCAGATAAAACGTTTCCAGCGTTAATAGGGATGTTGTTTTTTTTAGCATAAAGTGCAGCTTTCATGAATAACTCAAAATTTGCAGTTGGAGAATAATCGGCATTAATAAAACGAGAGTTATTTATACCAGAAGTTGATGATGCCGCCATTGCAATGATAATATCGCGTATTTTAATTTGTTTTTGATATGAGCCCGCAGAACCTACTCTAATAAGGTTTTTTACACCATACTCGTTTATAAGCTCATGACAATATATTAGTGTAGAAGGAATGCCCATTCCGGTACCTTGAACAGATACTTGCTTGCCATTGTAAAGTCCCGTATAACCGAGCATTCCACGTATTTCATTATAACATACGTAATCTTTTAAAAATGTTTCAGCAATCCATTTTGCACGCATAGGATCTCCTGGAAGCAAAACAGTTTCTGCAATATCTCCCTTTTTTGCTTCTAGGTGGATGCTCATAAATTAGATTTTATAATATTGATAATTTCATGCTTTTGAAGTACACCAGATTGTCGCCATACTTGCTTTCCGTTTTTAAAGAGTAACATCGTGGGTACACCACGTACCTGATAAACACCCGCCAGAGGTTGGTTCTTGTCTACATCAATTTTAATTATTTTTATGTTATCTCCAAGTTCTTTCTTAACGTCCTTTAAAATTGGAGCTAACATTTTACACGGCCCACACCAATCTGCATAAAAATCTATCAACACAGGTGTGGTAGAATTTATAATTGCGTTAAAATTATCTTTCATTTCTTGTTATTTTTTTAATTCCATATCTAATTTCGCTAGCATTATGAGCTCTGACTTATTCACTCTAGAGAATGCATAGGCTATTTTGTGCGCAGTTTGCATAATAAGCTTTTTTATGTCGTTGGTAAATAAGTGTCTATGGTCATTTTTATACTTTACAAAATCATCAAAATACATCTCAGCATTCAGTCGTTCATTCTTATATAACCATTCAAAAACATTTAGAATTTGATATACAGCATCGGTATGTGTACTTTCTGTAACCAAATTGGTATTCAACCACTGCTGCTTTACCAGGTCTTTTAGCGTATTGAATTCGGTAACCTCTACGGTTTTATCAGTTGCAGCAACGGCATAAAACAGCTTACCCAAATTTTGGTAGAATTTTGCCATTTCATCTGCTACAGTTTTCATTTTCACAAATTTACCTTTAAATATAACGGCTTATAGTTTAAAAATATATGATAAAAATCAGTAAACTATAACCTCATTTTTTTGTATTTTTAAGATACTACCAAAAGCTTATTGCTTTATGTTTCCGCAAGACCAAGAAATATTTAATATTCTATTAGAAACCGTTTCGGAGGGCGTGATTATATTGGATAGTCAGCAAATAATCATGGAGGTGAATAAATCGGCTGAAACTATTTTTGCGTATCCGAAAGATGAGTTAGTCAATAAGAATTTAAACGTATTAATGCCTTCTAGTTATCACGAAAACCTATCGGTATATTTCAAAAAATTTATAAAAAAAGGAAAGCGACGAAAATTAGGAGTAGCAAATGATATTTATGGCCTAAAAAAAGATGGTAGTATTTTTCTCGTTGAAGTTGAACTGAATCCATTTACCATTTATAACAAAATTTATGTATTGGTATTGATTAGGGATGTTTCAGAAAAGAAAACCATTGAGAAAAACTTAATGCTAAGAACCCAGGCATTACAATCGGCTAAAAACGGTGTTATTATTACAGATGCCTTAAAAAGGGATAATCCCATTATTTATTTCAATTCAGCATTTCAAAAACTTACTGGATATTCTGATACTGAAATTTTAAACCATAACTGTAGGTTTTTACAGGGTAAGGATAGAAACCAAGCAGATTTAAAAAGATTAAGGGAAGCTATAAAAAACGGGGAGAGTTGTCAAGCTACCTTACGAAATTACAAAAAGGATGGTACCATGTTTTGGAACGATTTGTATGTGTTTCCTATAATGGATACAAATGGTATTGTTACAAATTTTATTGGCATTCAAAATGATGTGACATTACGAAAAAACTCAGAGGAAGAACGCCACCATCTTGCCACTATTTTTAATGAATCGTTTAACGAAATATATGTTTATGATGTAGCAACATTAAAATTTATTAACGTAAACCATGGCGCACAAAAAAACCTTGGTTATAGTTTCGAAGAGCTAAGGAAAATGACACCATTGGATATTGTGCCTAATGATAATAAAGCTGAATTTAGAAAAACCATTGGTGTTTTATTAAGCAAGGTAGATGAAAAATTAGAGTTTGAAACCGTACACCAGCGTAAGGATGGCACAACATATCCGGTGGAAGTACATTTGCAGCTTTCAAATTTAGGTGAAAAAGAGGTGTTTGTTGCTATAATACTAGATATTACCGAACGAAAAAACTATACCACCAAACTCGAAAATAAAGTTGAAGAAAGAACCCAACAGCTTAAAATAGCACTAAGCAAAGAAAAAGAGCTCAGCGATTTAAAGACAAATTTTTTATCCTTAGTATCGCACGAGTTTAAAACGCCTTTAAGCGGTATTTTAACGTCTACGCAATTATTAGGTAAATACCAATTAACCGAACACCAAGAAAAACGAGACAAACACTTAAAAACCATATCCGAAAAGGTTCATTTTTTAAATAATATATTAAACGATTTCCTTTCGGTTGAAAAAATAGAAATTGGAAAAGTAACCTACAAATTCACTCATTTTAAACTAAGTAAAGTAATTAATGAGGTAGTTTACAACGCCAATATGCTTTTAAAAGAAGGCCAACAGATAAAATACCCTGAAAATATTGATGACATATCACTTTATCAAGATGAAAAAATCTTTCAATTAATTTTATCAAATTTATTACATAACGCCATTAAATATTCACCCGAAAACACCGCTATTTATTTAAAAATAGATCAAGATACTAGCTTTACAACAATAAAAGTTAAGGATGAAGGTATAGGCATACCCCAAAATGACCAAAACAGTATTTTTGAACGGTATTTTAGAGCAAAAAATGTTATCAATACGCAAGGCACAGGTATTGGCTTAAATATTGCCAAAAATCATTTAGAAAATTTGGGTGGAACTATTAGCTTTGAAAGTGAAGAACATAAGGGAACTACCTTTAGTATTAAATTTCCAAACACGATAGAAAAATGACAACTGTTTTACTTATAGAAGATGATACTGTTTTAAGAGAAAATACTGCAGAACTTTTAGAACTATCTGGCTATAAAGTTTTAACAGCTTCTAACGGAAAAATAGGTGTATCACTTGCTAAAAAGCAATATCCGGATATTATAATATGCGATATTATGATGCCAGAACTTGATGGTTATGCTGCGCTTAAAATCCTTTCTAAAGACAAATTAACAAAGCACATACCTTTTATATTTTTATCTGCTAAAACAGAACGTAGTGATGTTAGAAAAGGGATGAATTTAGGTGCAGACGATTATATAACTAAACCCTTTACCGAAGAAGACTTGGTAACAGCCATAGAAAGTCGTTTAGCCAAAGTATCTATACTTAAAGATATAAAACAAAATGATAATATTGAAACTCCCAAACCAGATGATGAGCTAAAAACACTAAACGATTTAAAGATTTTTTTTGATGATTATGGTGAAGCATCTGTATTTAAAAATGAAGCGGTTATTTATAATGAAGGCGACCATTCGAACTATATTTACCTAATTAGCAAAGGCGCTGTAAAATGTTTTAGAAGAGATGAAAAAGGTAAAGAATTGGTAACGGCACTTTACAAAGAAGATGATTTATTTGGTTATACATCGTTTACCCAAAACACCACTTACAAGGAAACTGCCGCAGCTATTGCAGATACTAAACTAATAGGGTTATCAATTATAGACTTTAAAAGTATTCTAAATAAAAACCACAAATTGGTTATAGAACTTATAGAACTGCTAACCGACGATATATCGAATGTTAAAACACAGCTTTTACAAATGGCTTATGGCACTGTATCTCAAAAAACCGCTGCCACCATTTTAAAGTTTGCTGAAAAGATGAACCGTAAACCAGATGATCCCATAAAAATTTCTAGGAACGATTTGGCCAGCGTAGCAGGTATTGCAACAGAAACCCTAATTAGGGCACTAACCGAATTTAAAAAACAGGGAATTATAAAAGCAGACGGTAGAAACATTAAGGTGATTGATATTGAAAAACTAAAACAGGTAACTTAGTTAGGAATACTGGTGGTTGTAAATTGACCAATATCATTTTACCAGCGGTAACAACACTGTAAATTAGTGGGTGTAAATATGCTAACAAATGAAAAATATATTACTACCCACCGACTTTTCAGAAAATTCCTGGAATGCCATTACGTATGCTATTAACTTTTTCGCAAACGAAAATTGCAATTTTTACCTAATGCATGTAAATAGATTTGATGACGTAATGATTAACGAATCTCCATACATTGCACCAGAGGAAACCATAGAAGTTGTTTATACAAAACCTGCAAAATTACAGCTGCGTAAATTGTTGAAACGCATCGCTCAACGGTTTTCACAGAACAAACAACATAAGTTCTACACCATTTCTGCCTTTGGGTTTTTTATAGAATCTATTAGAAAACATGTAGAAGATAAAAATATAGATTGTGTTGTTATGGGCACAAAAGGCGCCTCTGGTTTAAAAAAAATAATGGGGAGCAATACGGGAGACGTTATTACCAAAGTTAAGTGCACTACTTTAGCAGTACCCGAAAGTGCTAAGTTTACAAAACTTAAGGAAATTGCATTTCCAACCGATTTTTTATTAGCTTATGAAACACAAATATTAAGGCCTCTTTCTGAAATTATAGAAACCAATAATTCTGCTTTAAGAATTCTTCATATTAAAAAAAAGAATGCACAGCTAAACTACGATCAAACTAAAAACAGGGAACTTTTAGATAATTATTTTGATCATTTAACACATAGCTTTCATTATTTAACAAATAAAAAAGTAGAAGATGCTATACAATGTTTTGTAGAAAGTAGAAACATTAATATGATATGTATGGTTGCTAAAAACCTAAATTATTTTCAACAAATTTTATTTCATTCGAAAGTTGAAGAAATAAGTTATCATATCGAAATTCCTTTTTTAGTATTACACGAAAAAAATTAATGCATTATGGATAGTTCAATATTTCTAGCAAAATTTTGGGGTTGGTATCTTATTATATTCTTTGTTATACTAAGTTTCAATCCAAAACGCATTAAACAAATTTTTAACGACTTACATGATGAGAAATTTTTAATATTAGCTTCGTTTTTAGCAATAATTGTTGGTTTGCTAAATATTTTATTTCATAATATATGGGAATCTAATTGGAGAATTTTTATCACATTTATTGGATGGATATCTTTATTCATTGGCCTTTCACTTTTCATTTTTCCAAAGCGTACGGTTGCTTTACTAAAATTTGTTAATGTAAAATTGGTACAACTTATATATACCTTACTTTTTCTTACTGGTTTGTTTTTGCTTAATATAGTTTATGGCATTGTACCAATTTAACATCAAAACTGATGAATATCATTTACCCATTCGTTTTGGTGATATAAATTAGCATCATATTACTACGTTCTTTGCATATTAGCAGTTTAAAATCTTGGAGTTTAGGACATCACCTGTTTAATCAGTTTTATTAATCTTTTGGCAACTGGTTAGCTTTGGTTTTTAATTGTTTTGACAATAGCTTAATAATTATACTGATGATCAGGTAATAAAATTAAACTCCTAAATGAAACAGGAAGTGTAAACTTCCTGTTTCTAAAAACACAGTGTTTTACATTACAAATGTATGGTGCTGTACTGCAAGTATTTGAAGCTATTAGTTAACTGAAAATTTAATATGGCTTTCATAAGGGATATTAATGATTAGAGAAGGTTGATTAATAAAATCAAGTATTTCCATGAAGGGAAACAGGAAGTGTAAACTTCCTGTTTCTCTATTTAATTTTGGCTATTAATCAATTTACATAATTAAGTAATGCGAGAAAAAAAGGAATGCTTTATTAAGCATTCCTTTTTTTTTTAAACACCATATAATTCAGCACTAGTAAATTCCTATTGTTAATCCCTAATTCTGATATATATCATTGTATCGGTCTGCTCAGATGTTTAAATTTAGAGATAATACCTATGGCCATGAGAAAAATATTGATTCCTACCGATTTCTCTAAAAATGCTATGAACGCTATACAATACGCTTCTGAGTTATTTAAATACGAGGTAAGCGAATTTTACATCATGCATGCTTTCCAAAATGAGATTTATTCTGATGAGGTTATACTAAATAGGGAAACATTAGATGAAGTTACTAATGCAGTTCACAAAACATCACTTAGTGAACTTAAAAAGATTAAATCGTCCATTGAGAGTGACAAAGCCAACCCCAAACACACATTTAATATTATTTCTGCCAATAATTTGCTTTTAGATGAAGCAGATAAAATTGTGGATAAACATAATATCGACGTCATAGTTATGGGCACCAGAGGAAAAACCAACGACAAAAACATCACCTTTGGCAGTAACACATTACAGGTTTTAAAATATGTGCAATGTCCTGTATTGTCTATACCCCAAAATTATAAATATACACAACCCAAGCATATTCTTTTTCCAACCAACTACATGATACCTTATAAAAGACGAGAACTAAAGCTACTTTGCGAAATGGCCTCTTCTTACAGATCTACGATAGACATGCTTTATATTTCAAAAAGTAGCACACTGTCTCGTAGACAGCAAGAAAATATGGATTTTATTAAGGCAGAGCTCTATAAAACCAATGTGAATTTTAAAATAGAAAGCAGTAATCACATTATTAATTCAATATATAAGTACATCAAGGAAAAAGATATAGATATGCTTGTAATGGTAAACACAACACATTCTTTTTTAGAAAATATCCTTTTTCAATCTCCTCTGGATGAGTTGAGTTTAAACCTGGATATTCCATTTTTATCCTTACAGAATTTGAAACGCAAATAGATAAAATTTAACACCATGAAAAAAATACTTCTTCCTACCGATTTTTCCGATAATTCTTGGTGTGCCATAACGTATGCGCTACAACTTTTTAAGAATGAAACATGTACGTTTTACCTTTTAAACACATACACGCCAGCAATTTATCATGTAGAATATGTGTTGGTAGAGCCTGCACAATTCGGAATATATGATGCCGTTAAAGAGAATTCTCTTAAACAACTTGACGATTTTAAAACTAACATCCAAAAAGAATTTAATAACCCAAAACACACTATAGAAACCATTGCAGCTTTTAATACTCTTGTTTCTGAAATAAAGGATATTGTTCAAGAGAAAGTTATTGATTTTATAATAATGGGAACAAAAGGCGCTACTGGCGCGAAAGAGATTTTATTCGGGTCAAACACTGTACATATTTTTAAAAATGTAAAGTGCCCCATAATAGCAATTCCAGATGGTTTTAGTTTTGAAAAACCACATGAGGTTTTGTTTCCTACAGACTATGAGATCCATTACCAAGAGCATCACTTAAAACCTATTTTTGATGTGATTTCTCTTTACAATACCAGAATAAATATATTGAATGTTTCGTATGGTTACGATTTGTCTGAAGCTCAAAAAGCTCACAAACAAATTTTGGAAAAAAGCTTTGAGAAAACGGCACATATATTTCATAGCGTGCGTAATCAGAATGTCTCAACAGCCATCACAAATTTTCAGCTTAAAGCTAAAATTAACTTGTTGATTATGATAAATAATAAACATTCATTTTTTGAAAATCTGTTTTTTAAATCAAGAATCAATCAAATAGGATTTCATTTAGATATCCCATTCTTAGTTATTCCATCTATAACGGCTAAAACTTAAATAATGAAACGTCATATTTTAATTCCTACCGATTTTTCAGCTAACTCATGGGGTTCCATAGGTTACGGATTGAAACTTTTTAAAGATGAGGAGTGTTCATTTTATCTTTTAAATGCTACAACATTAAAGGCATCTGTAATGTCTAATCTTTCAAATAAATTGTTAAAAACAATGAAAGCCAATGCTCTAAAGGAGTTAGAGGAAATGAAAGATATTGTAGAAAACAATAATGCCAATGCAAATCATGATTTTGAAATAATACTAAGTGGCGAAGAGTTAAACAAGGCTATAAAAACTGCTATTAAAAAATGCAATATTGATTTGATTATTATGGGTACAAAAGGCGCTACCGGTGCTAAAGAGATTTTCTTTGGCAGCAATACGGTGCGTATTGTAAACGACATAAAAGATTGCCCGATATTAATAGTTCCTGAAGATTACAATTTTGTAGTGCCGAAGCAAATAGCGTTTCCCACAGATTTTAATAGATTTTATAACGATAACGACATAAAGCCCTTGAAAGAATTTGCAGATTTATACAACTCTAAAATAAGAATTGTACACATCAATGAAGAGGAAGAGCTTAACGATGTACAAGAGTATAATTTAGAAGTATTACAAGAGCATTTAATTGATTATGAGCACAGTTTGCATTGGATGCCAAAGTATGCTAAAAAATCTAAAGAGATAAATGATTTTATTGAAGAATTAGAAATAGACATGCTCGCTATGGTAAATTATGAGCGTAGTTTTATTGAAAAAATAATACGCGAACCCATTATTAAAAAAATAGGTTTTAGGCCCATTGTGCCTTTTGTGGTAATACCAGAATAGGTTTAAGTGAAATTATTAATCTATTAGTTGTAAGTTAAATTAGAGAATTAGCAAAAGTATCATGAAACGTAAAATACTATTCCCGACAGATTTTTCCAAGAACGCGTGGCATGCCATTACCTATGCTTTAGAATTATATAAAAAAGAACAGTGCGAATTTTATATCCTTAATGTCTTTAGCGCTACATCTAATATTATGGAATCGTTAATGAACATGCAACCTGGTAGCGAAATGTATGAAACCGTAAAATTAGATTCTGAAAATGGGTTGGCTAAAGTTTTAGATATGATTGCTTTAAGAGATTATAAAAATCCAAAACACCATTTCACAACGATTTCTACGTTTAACAGTATTGTTGAGGGTATAAAAACCATAGTTGAAGCAAAAGACATAGAAATGGTGGTTATGGGTACAAAAGGCAAAACAGCCTCCAGAAATAAAATATTTGGTACAGTAGCAATAGAGGTTATGGAAAAAATAAGGCATTGCCCTGTAATTGTAGTACCAGAAACAGCTAAACTTGAACTACCAAAGGAAATTGTTTTCCCCACCGGCTATAAAACGCCATTTAAAAGAAGAGAATTAAATCATCTAATCGATTTAGCAAAAAAGTGTGATGCGTCAATTAAAGTATTGCATGTTTCAAAAACTACAGCACTTAGCCAAAAACAACAAAATCACAAAAAATTGCTTGAAGAGTATTTAAAAAACACTAACCATACCTTCCATACCCTAAGTCAAATGGATATACCTACTGCGATTAATTGTTTTGTAGAAAGTAGAGAAAGCGATATGGTGGCTTTTATCAATAAAAAGCATCTGTTTTTTGGTAGCATATTATCGCATCCATTAGTAAAAGTAATTGGCTATAATACTAAAATACCACTATTGGTAATGCACGATTTAAAAAATTAAATAACTCATTAAAATGAAAACAGGTGTATGGCTGGATAAAAAAAAGGCTATTATAGTTACAATCCATAACGGAAAAACAAGTGTAAGTACCCTATTGTCTAACATAGAAGATTTTCGAATTCATGGCGGCTCCGGCACACGATTAAAAGGAGGGCCTCAAGATGTGGTTCAAGACAGCAAATATTTAGAACGCGAAAAACATCAGCTTAAAAGATATTTCGAGGCAATAATCCTAGAAATTCAAAAAGCAAATGCCATAGTATTGTTTGGTCCTGCGGAAACCTGTTCCAAATTATATAAGTATATGGGAAAGCGCTATACAGATTTAAGTGAAAACATAAAAGATGTCGTAAAGTCCGATAGTATGACCAAACCCCAGATTAAATCTTGGGTTGAAACCTTTTTTAAAGGCAATAGTATATATAGTTTTTAAATCACATTTGAAAGCATCAAAAGATGGAAACGAATTCTATAGAAATCATTAAAACATCCGGGAAAAAAGTAAAATTTTCTTTGGATAAATTAAAGTCATCTTTAAAACGCACGGGTGCAGATAGCAAAACCATAAATAGCATTATAAATAAAGTTAGGGACGAATTATACCATGGTATTTCAACAAAAGAAATCTATAACAGGGCATTTGCCCTTCTTAAGAAGCAAAAAAGTTATTTAGCTTCAAAATACAAACTTAAGAAAGCCATTTATGAGTTGGGACCCACAGGATTTCCGTTTGAACGTTTCATCAGTGCTATTTTACATTATTCTGGTTATAAAACCGAAGTGGGTAAGTTTTTACAAGGCCATTGTGTAGAACACGAAATAGATATTCTAGCACAAAAAGATAATGAAGCTATTGTTGTTGAGTGTAAATTTCATAATGAAGAAGGACTTAATTGCAACGTAAAAATTCCACTATACATACACTCGCGCTACAATGATGTAAAATCTCAATGGAACGGAAACGCAAAAAACAAACCAATGCTTACAAAAGGTTGGGTTGTAACAAATACACGGTTCACCAAAGATGCGCTTCAATACGGCACATGCGTAGACCTGTATTTACTAAGTTGGGACCATCCTAAAAATAATGGGTTAAAAGACAGGATAGATCGCCTCGGGTTATATCCAATTACAGTGTCAACATTGCTAACCAATAGAGAAAAACAATTTTTGTTAAGTAGAGATGTGGTTTTATGCAGAGAATTAATAGGTGATGCATTTTATTTAGACCATTTAGGAGTTTCTGAAACGAGAAAGGAAAGAATTTTGAACGAGATAAAAATGTTATGTAACACTTAAAAAAGCACTTATGGAAAACTTTGCCAGAATTAATTTTTTGGGAGCTGCTGGTGTTGTTACAGGCTCTAAATTTCTGATAGAAACTTCAGAAAAAAATATATTGGTAGACTGTGGCATGTTTCAAGGTCTAAAAGAGTTACGCGAACTTAATTGGAGCAATCTACCTATTGATGTAAAGCGTGTTGATGTGGTGTTGCTAACGCATGGGCATTTAGATCATGTTGGTTATTTACCCAGGCTTCTAAAGCAAGGCTTCGCTGGTAAAATTATAGGTACTGCTCCTACTCTAGCCATTGCCGAAATTATTTTAAAAGACAGTGCCAAAATCCATGAAGAAGAAGCTAAAAAGGCGAATAAGGAAAAATACACTAAACATAATCCTGCGTTGCCATTTTACACCAAGTACGAAGCAGAAAAAACGATAAATAAATTTCAAGTAGAAATGCCTAATAAATGGATTTTACTTTCAGAAAACATCTCGTATCGTTTTCAGTACAATGGGCATATTATAGGAGCTACGTTTATTGAATTGGATATAAACGGAAAACGGTTTGTATTTTCAGGAGACGTTGGCAGGCCAAACGATTATTTATTAGAAGACCCTAAAACACCTGAATGGGCCGATGTTTTATGTATTGAAAGCACCTACGGCAATAAACTGCACCCAAAAGAAGATATTGAAGCTGTTCTAACAGAACTAATTAAGGAAACCATCCATAAAAAAGGAAACTTAATCATCCCGAGTTTTGCCGTAGAACGTTTACAAACACTTATGTATTTACTCTGGAAACTCTATAAAAAGAATAAAATACCAAACATTCCCATTTTTATAGATAGCCCCATGGGCAATAATGTTTTAGAAGTGTTTCAGCGTTTCCCCAAGTGGCACAAATTATCCATGGCAGATTATAATGCCATGTGCAACCATATAAATATTATAGAATCTTATAGAGAAACCTGGGAAACTATTGATGACAAAAGAAGTAAAATAATTATTGCGGGAAGTGGCATGGTAACTGGCGGTCGTGTATTAACCTATTTGCAGCAACTTATAGACGAACCTTCAACAACAGTGTTACTGGTTGGGTATCAAGCCGAGGGTACAAGAGGAAGGCAGTTACAGGAAGGCGCTCATGAAGTACGCTTTTTTGGTAAATATTATCCCGTAAAAGCAACCATTAAGCATATAGAAAGTTTATCGGCGCATGCCGACCAAAACGAGCTACTAAACTGGATGAGCAACATTAAGAATATTCCAGAACAGGTGTTTTTAGTTCATGGTGAGCCAATGGCTTTAGATGCTTTTCGTACTAAAATAAAAAACCTTTTTGGTTGGAATGTAACCATACCTAAACTCACCGATATTGAAAAAGTAATGCTTTAATAAAAAGACCATGGAAACACTAGAAACGTATAAAAACTTCAATCGCGATAAATCGTTTGAAGAATTACAGTATAATACAGCAAGCGCTATTGCTAAGCTTGAAAATTTAAAATTCGAATTAGATTTTTTAAATATTTTACTGGATAGGGCCATTTTTAAGCCCAATATAATGAACCTGTATGAAAGACTTACTGCGTTTAAACATGAGATAAATACAGCGAATAAAAACACCGATACCCTACTTACCGCATTGAAATCACATGCGCATCATATTCAAAATAAAATGGAATGTGATGACTTGGCCTGCGACACTTTTTTTACAAGAAAACATGATGAGATGGAACACCAACTGTTCAAGCATCACAGTGAAATTAACAATCTAAAATTTAGGTTGTTTCAGTATCTAGAAAGTGTGATAACAGACTAAATAATTTTAAAAAAATACTTTACATCGAAGCTAACAGACTGATATATATCATTGTAGAAACTTATATAAGTAAATATATTTAGTAATAAAAAATAAGTTTAACCTAAAAATATGTATCATGGCTACATTAACAAAACGCAGAAGAAAAAGAAATGGTTTGTTACCATTTGAGAACCAATTATTAACTCCATGGAGCAACAATTTGTTGAGACCTTGGGGTGGTAGATTATTCCCTTCTAACTTAAATGATATCGTAAGGTTTGATGATATTTTTAAGGATGATTTCTTTGAGGACGATAGTTTGATGCCTGCTGTAAATGTAAAAGAACACAAAGAAGATTTTGAAATAGAATTAGCAGCTCCAGGATTTAATAAAAAAGATTTTGAAGTAACTATTGAAGATGATGTTTTACATGTTAGCGGACAAAAAGAACTAGAAAAAGAAGAAAGTGAAGATGAGTATTCTAGACAGGAATTTAGTTATAAATCTTTTAAAAGATCAATGATGCTTCCACCTTTAGTGGATTTAAATCAAGACGTAAAAGCAACTTACAAAAACGGTATTTTAAAAGTGAAATTACTTAAAAGAGAAGAAGCAATTCTAGAAGAACCTGCTAAAAAAGTCATTAAAATTGATTAATTAATCTCCCTCGGGCAGAAAGCGTTATGCTTATAATGTAACGCTTTCTGCTCTTCAAATTTTAAATCATGGAAGCAAAAAAAATAAATAAAAAATACGTTGCATGGTTAAGTACTGAGACCATGCATAACGCCTCAAAAAAATGGTTGTCTGAACTAGAATTCGCAAAGGACGAACAACTGTTTTTTAACGATTTAATAAAATCATACACACTTCAGCTTATCGATTCTAAACACTTTAATAAGAGTAAAGATTTAGTAACCCAATTGAGTAAGGTTGAAAAACAGACTAATGAATTAATAGAAACTGTTAAGGAACATGAAAGAGAACTTACCATAATGGTAGATGGCATTAACCAAATAGAATTAGAAAAGGCATACAAAGAAGAACATAGTAACCTCATTATTTCTATTGGTGAGTTTCTAAACAATTACAGAACCTTAAAACGAGAATTATTTACCATGGTTAAAGGTGTTATTAAAGACAAAAAACAAAAAAAACTACTCCAATAATCAGGCAAGTAAGATGAAAGTAATATCTATAACATTAGTATGTTTACTGTTATTTAGTTGTTCTTCGGCTGAACTGGTTGACTATTGGAAAAACCCAGATATACTATCCTATAGTCCGAACAAAGTATTGTTGGTTGGTATGACTTCTAACGTTACAGCAAGACAAAAATTCGAAAAACAATTACAGGATGAACTTGCGTTAAGGGGTATCACATCTGTGATGAGTTTAAACTTTTTTGAACCGACATTTGTAGTTGAAAAAAAGACTGAAGAAGAATTGAAAAGCCTTGAAGCAAAACTCATTAATGATGGCTTTGATACCATTTTGTTTACCAAAGTTATTGGTGTTGAAGATAAAATTCAATACAAAAAAGATTTTGATGATTTTGATGCAACATACAAGAAGTTTAATGAAGATTACTTGAAACATCAAGACGCTTATTATAATCCAGATTATTACGAAGAATATACTGTTTACCATACCGAAACATCCATGTACTGTATTTGCCCTACCAAAGACAAAGAACTTATCTGGAAGGGTTATATAGATATTATGGATCCACAAAATGTTGTTGAAAGCGTAAACGATTATGTAAGACTTGTTATAGTAGTTTTAGAAGAACAGCAACTTATAAGTCCAATGTTTTTAGAGCATAATCTAAATGAAAACGCTATTTAATTATTTACTAATAATAACCAATAATGTATTTATCTTTATTTTAATGGTAATAGCACTAAGCTGTTCTTCAACAAAATTAAATACAACTTGGAAAAATCCTGATTTCCAAACATTTATTCCTGAAAAAATATTGGTTGTTGGTGTGACACAAAATTATGACGCCCGTAAAACTTATGAATTTCAGTTGGTCAAAGCCTTGAATTCCAGAAACATAAAAGCTTTACAAAGTTCTGTAGTTTTTGAAAAATCATTTGTTGATTCTAAGCAAACGGAGAAAGATATCAAAAATCAAGTAGATAAACTGCTGTCTAATGGTTATGGTACCGTACTGGTATCCTTAGTTAAAGGTATTGACAAAAATGAATCGTATGCAACCGATTCTCCAAAAACTGATTATCATCTAAGAAAATTTATCGGATACTATTTGGCATATCAAGATGCCTATTTTAAACAGGATTATTATAACAAGTATAAGGTTTACAATATTGAAACCTCTATTTACAATTTAAAAAAAGATACTAACGAATCCTTGATATGGAGAGCCACTTTCGATTTAATTGATCCTGAAAATAATGCTGATGTGATTGATTCGCACGTAAAAAAATTGGTTAAGGCCTTGGAAAAGGACAATATTATCTCAAGACGCTAATTTTCCAAGCTTTGTAATACTCATTAATTAAAATTAAGTTGCAATACTTCTATGTATTCCCTATGGATCTGGCGCCCTTTCTAACAATTTTTCTACTTTCTTTTCCTTTAATTACTACTCCGCTATCCTCTAACCATACAATAGCTCCTGTAGGGCATCGTTGAATAGGTTTTTTAGTTTTATGATTATCAGCATAATTAATTACAGGTAAATTATTTTCCATAGTAATCAATTCTCCAGCATCCATGGCGCATTTACCACATGCGGTGCACCCTACTTGGCAATCTTCAAGTACAGCCTCACCGTGTTCAAGGTTTTTGCAAGCCACCCAAAGTTTGTGGCTTATGGGTTGAATAGAAAATAAATCTTTGGGACAAGCTTCCACACAATCACCGCATGCTGTACATTTCTCTACATCTACTATTGGTAAACCATGTGCGTTCATTGTAATGGCATCAAAGTCGCACACCACTTCACAGTCACCATGCCCTAAACACCCCCAGAAACAGCCTTTACCACCTCCAGAAACTAAAGTTGCTGCCTGACAGCTTTCAATTCCAACATATTGGGCACGATTGATAGCCACGTTGGTTCCACCGGCACAAGCGAGACGCGCCACTTGCTTTTCTTCTGCACCCAAAGCAACACCTAGAAATTCTCCTATGGACTGCCTACCTTCGTCTGTACTAACCGTACATTTACCAGGTAATGTTTTTTCATGAACCAGTGCTTCAGCAAACGGTCGGCAACCAGGATACCCACATGCCCCACAATTTGCATGGGGCAACATGTCTTCAACCTTATCAATACGAGGATCTTCATAGACATAGAGCTTTTTGTTCGCAACAATAAGCATTATGGCTAGAAGCAAGGTTAATCCTCCAAGTGCGGCAATCGCAGTAATGATAGACATATTAATTCATGAATTAATTAAACAAAATGATTCTAAACCTTAAAAAATAATTTCAGCCCATTTTCTACCCGCAATAAGTTCGGCTTTACGCAGTTTCCATTTTTCTTCTGATCCCAAAATTTTAGAAAATGATGAATTGAGTTTGCTAAGTATGTTTGCATATCCTGCTACGTACACATAGGTATTAGATTTTGAAAGCAACTCCTTTAATTCGGTAGCTTGTTCCTCAAGTGCCTTTTCTATCTCAATAGAATCCGCCCAATGTGGCCTGTCGCTCAATGCGTGAAATGCTTCAAATGTATCTTTATTATCATAATAGTTGGTAAGATCACCGTCTTTATCATTTAAATACAGCAGTTCTAAACCACTACGAGCACCATAAAATAACCGGATTTTACCTTCCCAATTATTCACGTTTTTATAAATATGTTTAATGAAAGCACGGAAAGGCGCAATACCTGTACCCATGCCAATAAGTATCATATTAGCGGTAGTATCTTCCGGAACTCTAAAAGGTAGCTTAAAAGGACCGGTTACAGTGATTTCATCACCTTTTTTCCGATCACATAAATAATTTGAAGCAATACCTTTATATTCTTCACCATTGAAATCATCAATATACGAGCAGCGCTTTACTAACATGGTAATTTTTGGGTTACCGTTAATTCGCGATGGCAAGTCAGCAACACTATAAAGCCTATGATGATGTGTGTTGCCAAAATCGCCTGTAGCTTTTACTAATACTCCAAAGCTCTGATCTACTTCGCATTCAAACTCTGAATCTTTTACTTCTAGTATAATTTCACGCACTTCTTCGCTGTCTTGCGGAGTTAACCGTGATGTATCTTTTACGACCGCCTTATAGCGTTTTTCGGTATCGAAATCTGATAAATGTGCCATGTGTTTTTATTTTTTTGTTATTTTTTATTCAATACATTTTAGGATTTATTTTCCCTCCCTCTTTTCGCTTACAAACTGTGGTACAGCCGCAATTGGAGCAGTTTCTTCTACCTGCCAAAACATCATCATGGGTATATTCCTCTCTAAAAACCTTTTTCCAAAGCGTTTGTATAAGTACCCAAGCCACTGCTATACTTACTATAAAACCAATTCCTATGATAAACGATTTAACCATTTGTTATTTTTTTATGCACCCAAACCTGCAAAGCCCATAAAGCATAATGACAAAATACCTGCTATAAACAGTGTTAGTGCAGTTCCTTTTGAAATTTTTGGGACTTCTGCGAAATCTAATTGTTCTCTTAATCCAGCTATTAATACCAGTGCTAATGTAAATCCCGCACCAGCACCAAGCGCATATATTATACTTTCTAAAAAACCGTAATCTTTATTTGTTTGAAATAATGCCACACCTAAAATGGCACAATTCGTTGTAATTAGTGGCAGAAATATCCCAAGAGACCTAAATAATGCGGGACTTATCTTCTTGATGAACATTTCAATTAACTGCACAGTTGAAGCAATAACAACAATGTAGCTAATTAGTTGTAGAAAGGGCGCGCCAATGCTTATTAAAAAAGCGTGAATTCCATAAGCACACATAGAACTGATAAGCATTACAAACATTACAGCTCCACCCATTTTCGTGGCAGTTTCCATTTTTCCAGATACACCTAAAAACGGACAAATCCCTAAGAAATACGCCAAAACAAAATTGTTGACCAAACATGCATTTAGAAAAATAGTGCCTAAAGATTCTGTATTCATGATTTTTCTTTTTTAGTTTGTATCCCATTAATTATAAGTAGCCAGATTGCCAGTGTAAAAAATCCTCCAGCAGGTAAAATCATTACTATCCAACTTTGAAAGCCATCAGGAAAAAGGGCTATATTAAATATTGAGCCATTACCAAGTATTTCTCTTACGGCCCCTAGGCAAAACAGTGCAAACGTAAACCCTAAGCCCATTCCCAAAGCGTCAAAAATAGATTTCCAAATAGTGTTTTTTGAGGCAAATGCCTCTGCTCTACTCAAAATCAAACAGTTTACCACGATTAGGGATATAAATGCACCTAAGCTTTTGTGCAACTCAACACTAATGGCTTGAATGGCGTAATCAGTTACCGTAACAAAAGTGGCGATGATAAGAATATAAGAGGCAATACGCACTTGTTTAGGAACAAAATTTCTTAGTAAGGAGACCAAAATATTCGACATCAATAAAACAAAAGCGGTAGCTAATCCCATGGCTAGTGCGTTTTCTGCCGTATTGGAAACAGCTAATACCGGACACATTCCCAATACTTGTACAAATACAGGATTGTCTCGCCACAAACCTTTAATAAACTCATCGGTAGTGGTTACCTTTTGTTTTGATGAAGCATTATCATTGCTCATTGCTTTCCTTTGGTTTTTGATTATTCTTGTTATAATGATTGTATAAAATTGGAACTAATTCTGATGTACTTGTTCCTATAATAGTTCCTATAGCTCTTGAAGAAATTGTGGCTCCTGTGATGCCATCAATTTCCCATGGGTTTTGTTTCTCGCCTTGTTTTACGGTAATTACCTTGTTCTTGAGTTTTCCATTTTTGGATAAACTCACGTCAAGTGCTTTAAAGTTGTCGAGGAAATGTACCTCTTTTTCAATTTTATCACCAAGCCCAGGAGTTTCTTTACTTTCTAAAACTTGAAACCCAATAAGTATTTCCTTATCTGGCTTGTACCCGTAAAGTATTCTTATAATATCTGCGTAACCTTGGCCTGACGCTTCAATGGCATATCCAATAATATTGCTATTTTTATCATATCCGGCATATATAGCTGTTTCAGTATTATCCCCTTCTTTCATTTTAAATAATTCCCCATTTGCATCTATTCCATATGCCTGGGTAGTAACAGTTCCTGGTAGCACTTCAAAAATCGCCTTTTCTAAAGCTTCTGCCTTTAATCGCTGTACACGAGGTAATGTTAATTCAAAAGTTGTTACTATAAGCAAGGCGCTTATGATACCAATACCCGCCATTGCCAACAACATTTTTTTACTACTGGCAAGGTTTTGTGTTTTCATGTTAGCAACTTCACTCATATGGCTTTTATTTTTCGTTTGGTTCCATACACCCGATTTTTAATAATCGAATCTATATGTGGTGAAATAGCGTTAGCTAGTAATATGGAATACATAACCCCTTCTGACAAACCACCCCAAATTCGGATAATAATTGTTAGAACACCAATAATGCCCCCATAAATCCACAAACCAAGTGGTGTAATTGGAGATGAAACCATATCAGTTGCCATATATACAGCACCAAGCATCAATCCTCCAGATAAAAGCATAAAAACAGGTGATGGATATAGTTCACTATTGAATAAATACAATACGCCACTTAATAAAAAGGCACTTAATAATATTGCTACTGGAATTCTCCAAGACATCATATTTCTTGCAATTAAATAGATACCACCCAAAGCAATAATTATGGCACAGGTTTCTCCTGTAGAACCACTTATCTGGCCAAAGGCCAATTCTGCTGTTGATGTTGTTATGCCATCAAATTTAAAAGCCGAAAGTGGGGTCGCTCCTGAGACAGCATCATATTGAGGTTCCATAAATGGCCATGTAAGTATGGATTCTGAAATCGTTGAGAATCGGTTGGCTAGAAATGCAGGGTGCCATGTGGTAATCGCCACTGGAAAAGCGGCCTGCAAAACGGCTCTGGCCACAAGTGCTGGATTAAATACATTATAGCCCAATCCTCCAAAAATATATTTACCCAATGCAATCCCGATAACACCTCCTACAAAAGCCATCCATAACGGAAAACTTGGAGGTAAAGAAAGCCCCAATAGTAAACCCGTAATTACTGCTGAATAATCATTAACAGTAGTTTCTTTTTTGGAAAGTTTACACAAAAAATGCTCGGTTATTACACTGGCAAAAGTTGCCGTAAATATGACAAGTAGCGCATTTAAACCAAAAGAATACACAGAGAAAAATACAACTGGCAATAATGCCCATACTACATTTTTCATAATGTCTTCTGTACTTCGCCCTTTTACTATATGGGGCGATGAGCTAATATCTAAGGTTTTTTTAAGCATCTATTTTTTCCTTTTTGTTAGCTTCACGCTTTCTTACAATTCGTTTTGCCAATCGAAAATATTGTACGAGTGGAATATGGGATGGACATACATAGGTGCACGACCCACATTCAAAACAATCCATAAGATTAAAATCTGAAGCCATTTCATTATAAGCTTCAAACTTGGCCAATATGCCTAATTTTGATGGATTTAATAAGATTGGACAAGCATCTAAACAAGCTCCACATTTAATACAGGGATATACTTTAGGCGTTCTATTAACATCTTTATTGGTAAATACTAGAATTCCCGAAGTGCCCTTAACTATTGATATGTCGAGATTTGAAACGGCTACTCCCATCATTGGGCCACCCATATAAACTTCACTGATGTCTTCATCAACGCCCACTTGTTCAAGAACAAAGCGTAAAGGCGTGCCTATTGGAATAGTATAATTTCCTTTCTTTTTTACCCCAGGACCCGCAATGGTAATAACTCGCTCCTGAATACCTTGACCATGAGGTAGTAATCTCCCTATCTCTGCAGTTGTTGCAACATTTACAACAACAACACCAACTTCTATAGGAAGCTTTCCTGATGGAATTTCTTTACCCAAAATGGCAGTGACCAACATTTTTTCTGCACCCTGTGGATATTTTACTGGGAGTACTTTAACGGTAACAGGTAAACCTTTAGGGATATGCTTTTTCAAATGATTAGCAGCATCTTGCTTATTAGCTTCAATACCAATGACAACTTTTTGTGTGCCTGTAGCCTTCAATAAATATTTAATACCCGTAAAAATATCTTTTTCCTGTTCGAGCATAACTCGGTGGTCGGTTGTCAAATAAGGTTCACATTCAATACCATTAATAATTAAAGTTTCACATGTTTTTCCTTCTGGAACTTTCAATTTTACATGTGTTGGAAATGCTGCACCGCCAAGTCCTACGATACCAGCATCCTGAATGCCTTGTAAAATTTCTTCAGATGTAGCTGTATCAGGGTCAATTGGCTTTCCTTCAAGTACTTCCTGAGTTGAAAAAGGAAATGCTTCAAGGAAGATACCGGCAGACATTTTACCAGAAATAGTTGGGACATTGGCAATTTTTCGAATAGTCCCAGAAACTGGAGCATGCATAGGTACAGAAACATAACCACCTGTTTTTGCCAATAATTGACCCCGATGTACTTCCTGACCCTCCCTCACAATGATTTGCGAAGGTGCACCAATATGTTGCGCCATTGGCAAAATAATGACTGGAGAAAAAGGAAATTGCTTTATAGCCAAACTACGAGTTTCGTCCTTGCTCTCAGGCGGATGGATACCGTGTTTAAAAGTATCTTTATGAAAATTAAAAAATGCCATTATGCCATTTGTATATTAATTATACTTTTCACCTCGGCTTATCCATTTTTCCATATCCTTTGCCAATTGGTCAGCTGGTAATCCTGGATGAATAACACCAGCTGTACATTTTTCAGCAGCTTTAACCAGGTCTTCATAAGGTCCTGCCTTTGGGTTTTTTATGAATGCCTTATTGTCTTCGTTGTAAGCAAAAATATTTGGGTTAAGCTTAATGCACTCATCACACGAGGTACACTCGTCTGTTTCCAACCATGGCGCCATGTATTCTCCGTTTGAAGGCTTTTCTTCTACTGAAATCTCACCATTTGTTGCTGGTTTTTCCATTGCCATTTTAAGAATACCATCACCATTTCCACCTGCCAGTTTCATTAAGCCTTGTGCTATATTTCCAACCACCTCGTTTCTTATTTTTTCTTCAAGGTTTTCTTCCTCTGGCTTTTCTGCTTCTACTCCGGCAATATCACGCAGCATTAACCAAAAATCGCGTCGTTCTTCGCATGAATCAACAATCGGTTTTGCTACCAAAACGCGGTTGAGCTTTTGATTTCTATCTACCGCCCAGATATAAGGGAATTTACCTTCACGTTCACTGTCATTCAATTCTAAAAATTCTGCCAATAGCATCATATTTTCATTCCAAGCATTACGAGGCACTTTTCTAAAGTGTTTTCTAAATCTCGCTTCTGTTAATGCAAAGTCTGCAAATGTCATTGGTAATGTCATACTTTGTTCCTGACCATATTCTAGATATTTCAAATTATATGTTGGCCAAATTTGATCTAGTGCAGGGTTACCGGATAAGTCAAAAGCCTCTTTGGCTTTTATACCATTATCTGGATTGTACTTAAAAATTGGGTACGCTCTAGATTCTACAGCAAGTTTTGCCTGATGCACTCCTAAATCGTCGCCTACACCATGTTCAGGTTGGCACGTAGTATATAGATTGAAAAGCGCAGGGCGTTTCGTCATTAAACCATCAATAAACCCTTCAATCATTTGGCTTGTATTAGCTAATGTGCCTTGTAAAACGTAGGTGTTTCTGTGCGCCATTGCAATAAGACCAATCTCTTTTCTAGGTTCACTTTTGCCTTTCCATACCTTACCGTATTGTGCCATGTCTGAAACCTGACCGATAAATCCTGAAGTACAAGCTTGTCCGCCTGTATTGGAATATACTTGCGTATCAACAACGATTACTTTTATTGGTTTTCCTGATGCCATTAATCGTGATAGATTTTGAAACCCTATGTCGTACATGGCGCCATCACCACCAAGTGCTACTACTGGCGGACAAAGTAGCCATTCCTCATCGGTAAATTGTTGCCAATTGAAATACGTAAAGAATTCGTCATGCTCGGTGGCATCGTATTTGCCTTCAAGTTCCAATTCTGCTTTACGAATAGCTCTAAAGCCATCTGCCATTTTAGCCATATGGCCTTCAAAGATTCCCATTGCCATTGAAGTGGAATCTTGGAATAAGTGATTTGCCCAAGGGAATGGATACGGGTTAAATGGCCAAGTACTACCCCAAACGGATGTACAACCCGTAGAGTTAAGCATACCCATATTAGATCTTCCTTTACCTGTGGTTCCATTGGTGTATTTCCACTTTAGCTTTTTTAATTGTGCTAAAAGCTGCGTTACATTACGTAGCCATTCTTGATCAACAGGTTCGCCACCTTGTTCAGATTCCAACCTACGGGTAATTTCAGCCATGGTTAAATCTGAATTCTGCATTTCTGCAACAATTTTAGACATGGTATCAGAATCAGTCAAATTCACCCGATTCATCAATTTAACTTGAATGTGTTTTTCGAGTTTATCCGTCAGTTCTTCCAAATGAGCCATGTGTTTTGCAATACGTGGCTGCATGAGTGATTCTACTGTTGCAGTAAAAATATGTACCACTGATTTTTCAGAACAGCCCAAGCAAGCTCCATCGCCACTTGCAAAGTTCAAATAAGCCTCTTTGTTTAATAAAATGGTTTCGAGTGGACCGATTTTTTCCTCGAGGTCATCAATACGATTAAACTTTTGAGGGGTATTTGGTAAGTCTAACCAGAAGTCCCATTCCTTGTTCAACCTAGCAACAGAGCCTTCGGTTTGTGGAATTGTAATAAGTGCTCCGTCATTACAAACTTGCACACATTCCATACAACCTTTACAGGTAGTTGGATTAATGGTTATACTGAATAACCCTCCACTATGTTCTTCTTTTTTCTCATGTAAATCATAATATGGTCGAGTTAAAGCAAATTTAAATTCTCCCAATTCCTCTTTAAACCAGTCGAATTCTTTTGTTAATTCTTTGCTATTATCAAACTCGTCTAGAGTTTTATCAATGGCATGATGCATAAAATCATTAACTGTTGCGCCATTTTTTGAGCTTGAAAATAACTTTCTAACATGGCCTTCTAATTTTCGAACAGCTTTTGGTAAATGCTCAACCTTGCCGTGGTTCTTTTTAACCCGTTTTACAATGGTATCAAACACATCAGACACTTCACTTACCAGCCCTGGAATAGCTGTATCTGGACAAACAGTATAACAGTCTCCACAAGCCGTACAATTATTTGGAATCCATTCTGGATGTTCAAACCGAATACCTGTCATATCTCTAAAGACAGATGAAACTGCTGGCATAACGCTTAGCCCGATAAACGGGTCGGTAAGGTTATCATTTCCCATACCTCTTAAATAGAAATTGCCTGTTTGTTCCCAAAAACGATGAATATCACTAAGTTTAGATTCACTTTGAGGGATTTCTTTTATCATTCTTGGAATGGGCACACTTTCAGAAACATTACCATTTGTTTTGTTTTTGGTGCTCAATTCCTTGTTGGTAATTTCATGAACTTCATCGAAGCCACGTTTTACTACGCGCATATTATCGTCAACCACACGTTGACCTTTTGAACCGAATTTATGCTGTAATTGATCTTCAATAGCTTTTAAGAGTTTTTCTTCTGAAAGACCAGATTTCTTCATTAGTGGAGAAGCGGCGAAAAACGCCCCTTGAAAAGCAATTCCTTGCATACGTAATTGCAATTCAGTGTCAGTAGCTTCTTCTCTTGCAATTTTAAATCCATCGATATAAAATATATGTATATCATTATCAATTATTATTTTTTGATAATGTTCAGGGATTTCAGCCCAAACCGCTTCTGGAGAATTTTTATCACTCTGAATAATAAAGCTACCTCCTTTTTTTAGTCCTGCAAGTGCATTAGTATGTTTAAACACATTAGGATCGGGCGATAGCACCACATCAACAAAGTAATATTCACAATTTATACGAATGGGTTCAGCCGCAGCGGCTAAATAATATGTGGTAGGTTGCCCTTTTTTCTCCGACCCGTATTTTGGGTTCGCTTTAATATTATATCCAAGTAATTCATACAAGGTCATTGCAAGGTTTTTACCTGTGGTAATGGCACCCCAGCCACCAATAGAGTGGAAACGTACCGTAATGGCATCTTTTGGCATAAGGTTAGGGTTCTCCGACCCCCGAACAGCTAATTCCTTAACCTTTGGATAAGCGTCTTGAATGGTTTCTTGATATGCTTTTTGTTTAGGGGAATTTGGTATTTCCTTAATGAAGTCTATGGACAGATAAAATTGCTTTTTTTGTTTGCCACTAGGCAGCATATTTTCAATTGCTCCAATAATACCTTCTGGTTGCAAATCTCGGCTTCCCAAACCAAAGGCTCCTGAATAGATAGCAGGAATATCGCCTAAAGTGTACGAAGTTAATTCAGGGTACGGTTTCTGTTTTTTATTTATACCATTTTCTATACATTTATTTAAAACAGAACGCACTTCGCGAGCAATCGGTGAATCAACAGCCAAAGGTTGGTCTAATCGTTCTAAAATTGTAACTGCTTTTTTACCTTTTAATATTTCTCCGAGCATGTCAGAAGGAAAAGGTCGGAACATCACCAAATCGACTACACCCACTTTAATACCTCGTGTTTCACGTAAATAATCTACAACTACTTCTGCGCTTGGTACCAGACTGCCTTGTCCTAAAATTAAATAATCAGCATCTTCTGCTCGGTACGTCATTACGCGTTGGTAGCGTCTGCCCGTAAGCTCATAGTATTCTTCAAAAGCGCGATCCGTCAGCTTTTCAATGTGATCAAAGAAAAATGGACGTTGTGCAGCAACACTTTGCATGTATGAATCTTGGTTTTGTACAATACCTGCCATCAATGGGTTGTCTACATCCCAAATTTCAGGAATACGGCGACGTGTATCCCCATAAATAATACGTTGCGCAGGTGTTGGCGTTTTTATAATATCGTCAGGCCGTCCTAGGTATTCTTTTATCAATTCACGCTCTGGCAAAAGAAATGATTCTATTAAATGCGTGGTTAAAAACCCATCTTGAGCTATTATTCCAGGTGTAAGTGCTAACTCAGCAATGCGATGAGCAATAATATTAAGGTCTGCTACATGTTGTGCTTTTTTTGCAAACATTTGAAAAAAACCAGTATCATCAACCGCATGGTAATCATCATGACCAGCATGTACATTTAGCGTAGATTTGGTCATTGCACGTGCACCAATATTCAAAACATAAGTAAGACGTTTGCCTACCGCTGCATATAGCGATTCGTGCATATATGCTATACCCTGGCCAGATGAGAAGTTAGCCGCACGCAAACCAGTCATAGATAAACCTGCGGTTACAGCAGCAGCGGCATGTTCACCCTCGGGTTCAATAAATATTAATGGTCTATCTGAAATATTCAAATGTCCTTTAGCAGCTGCATCTGCCCAATACTCACCCATTTGGGTAGAGGGTGTGATTGGATATGCGCCAGCCGCATCTGTAGATTCACGTTCGCACATAATTGCTGCGGTGTTTCCATCTGTGGCAATTGGCTTGCCTGGGTATTTAAAGGTTTTTGACTTGCTTTTCTTTTCTGTTTTTTTCTGAAATATGGACGTGCTCATGAGATGAGAAATTTTGATGTTCTTTTTTCGTAATACTTAATAAATTAATTCATTAGTGTAAATTATTAAATCGATACACTGTGATAATTAATTATATATGATATACTTATATCTTCTGTAAATGTTATTGACTAAAAATCAAATCATTACATTAACTTCAGATGGTTTTGCTTTTTAAGTAAAGCTTCGTTTTTTCCTCTTCAATGAACACCGCTTATTTAGAAGCTGCTTTTTAATATTTCGAATCGTTCTAAAAGAATTATAAATTCAAAATAATACTGATGTTAAAGCTACATGAATAGAAGGTCTTATAATATGACTTTTGTCATTAAAAATAATTATGAGCTATTAATAATCGTTTTAAACTAAAATGTGTAGCGTACTGAATTAAATTCACCTACATAAAAATATAGGTTAAACCATACTCTAAAATGAACAGGAGACTTAAATGAAATTTATTGTTTAAAAGTATTAGCAGAGGAAAATAACTGGAAATATTGCACTTACGTGTATTTGAGTTTTAGCCAGCAATTATTAGTTCGTGAAGGCAAAACTAAAAATCGCTTATAAAAGGTTTATACTTAATTTAATATATGAGGGTTGTATACACAACTACAGGCACATCCATAAAAAGGTGTATATAAGGCTGGATATACTCAATAAAAAAACCTGAAAATCATAAGATTAACAGGTTTTTGGTAACAATTGATTGTTACATTGTCGGGGTGGCAGGATTCGAACCTGCGACCTCCGCGTCCCAAACGCGGCGCGATAACCGGGCTACGCTACACCCCGATTTGGCTATCTAAATTTGCGGAGAGACCGGGATTCGAACCCGGGCAACACTTACGCGTTGACAGATTAGCAATCTGCTCCATTACCACTCTGGCACCTCTCCTATTCTTTAAAGAACTTTCGCAACCTAAAATTGCGGATGCAAATGTAATTTAAACATTATAAGAACGCAACTATTTATTTATATTTTTAAAAAATTTATTCTGGATATTCTATCCTTAAATGGTAAATATTTGCAAGCTTGTGTTTTAGCACTTTCTTTATAGATTGAATTTCCTTAAATGTAATATTTGCATTTAAAAATTGTTCCTCCTCAATCTGTTTATTGATAATGTTCTCAACAAAAGCATCTATTTTAGTAGAAGTAGGTTTTTTTAAGCTTTTTGATGCTGCTTCTACACTGTCGCACATCATTAAAATTGCTGTTTCTTTACTAAAAGGTTTAGGTCCCGGATATCTGAACAAATTTGGATCAATATCCTTATCCATTTCCTTAGCTTTCATATAAAAATAATACACAGTACTAGTGCCGTGATGTGTTCTAATAAAATCTATCACCCGGTCTGGTAAATTATTCTTTTTTGCTATTTCAATACCGTTAATCACATGGTCCGTTATAATCCTTGCGCTTTCTTTTGATGAAAGCTCATCATGTGGATTGATTCCTGTAGACTGATTTTCTATAAAATAGTTTGGAGTAATCATCTTACCAATATCATGATATAATGCCCCAACCCGAACTAACATGGCATTGGCTCCAATTTCATTAGCCGAAGCTTCGGCTAAATTTGCTACATTTAGGGAATGATGAAATGTTCCAGGAGCCACGTTAGACAACTCTTTTAAAAGTTTTGTATTCGTATCTGAAAGTTCTAATAAAGACACATCAGAAACCAAACCGAATAACTTCTCGTAGGCATAAATAAGCGGTTGCACAAAAAGTGTTGCAAGTCCACATAATATAAAGAGTAAAAATGTATTCCAATCAATAGTTTCAATACTACCTTCATGAATTACGAAAAACGCAAAATATGCCACAATATAAATTAAGGTAATTTGCCCTACGGAAATAAATAAATTTGCCCGTTTATATAATTCTGAAACTGTTAAAATTGTTACAATTCCTGCAAGTATTTGTAAAAACATATACTCGTAGCTATTGGGTACTATCGAGCCTAATAACAGAACGGTGATAACATGTGCAAACATGCCTAATCGCGCATCAAAAAAGGCTTTTAGAACAAGCGGTAACACACAAATGGGAACTACATAAAGATATTCAGAATTATAATTAACCACTAGAGTGGTAATAAATACCATCAATAGAATATTGAAGAAAATAAATGTAACTTTTGTATTGTTCTCGAAAACTTCTATTCTATATTTTCTTAAGAATAATAGTAGCATTAATAATGCAAGTGCCACCAGTAAGGTATAAGCGAATAAAATCCAATTGTAGTTAGCTTCACTCCAAACCTGGGATTCATATTCAGACTGTAGCGATTTTAATTTTTGAAACTTATCACCTTCAACTACTTCTCCTTTTGAAATGATTAGCGTACCTCGTTCCACGCTACCTCTAGTATAGGATATTTTGTTCAGTTCGTTTTGGAGTACCTTTTCAGTAAACGATTTATTATACGTCAGGTTTGGCTCCACAACATCAAAAAATAAGGATGTAAACTTAGAATTGTAGTCTTGTATCCCTTCTGCCTTTAGCTTCTTTTCGATAAATGCTTTCACATCATCTTGTGCTACGAGATCGCCGTAAACGGCATTTTGCTTTTTTACATTACCGCTAAGTATTTCAACTATTCTATCGTTCTCAAAAGTATAGGTATCGGTAAGCACGCCATAATTGTATAAAGCCTGTAAAACCGCCTTTCCTTTTGTTTTCAGCTTTACTTTTTCAGATTTTGAAATAAGCGAATCTGCAAAGGTATTATCAAATACATTGTCATAAGCATTTAATGCGTTTTCTGTAACGGCTTCATCAACATCAAAATATATAGGTGCTTGGTCTCCAATAGCTTCCTTCTCATTTTTAATCTCTTCTTCTGCTTTCTTTATTGCAAAATCGAAAGGCGCATATAGGTTTTCAGATTGCCATGGCTTACCTCGTTCAAAACTATATTTAAACTTTCCACTTTTTGGAAATAAATACACAATTAAAAATGTAGTACATACAAACAATAGAGCCTTGTAAATCAATGAATGATTTCTGTAGAGCTTATTTATAAAGTCTTTCATGTAAAGATTATATATTTTCAAATGTAATAAATTTAGGGGTTATCAAGAATCTTATAATCTAATTAATCCTTATCCTATCTGTCAAAAAATGATTATTTTCGCCTTAGCTAATTTTAAATTTTCATTATGAACTCAGAAGTTGTTATTGTCTCCGCAGCAAGAACGCCAATAGGTAGTTTTTTAGGTGCATTATCAACGGTACCAGCTACTAAATTAGGTTCGGTTGCCATTAAGGGTGCGTTAGATAAAATTAATTTGAGACCAGAAATGGTTGATGAAGTTGTAATGGGTAATGTTGTTCAAGCAGGAAATGGTCAAGCACCAGCTAGACAAGCTGCATTGGGCTCAGGCATACCCAATAGTGTTCCATGTACTACTATTAATAAAGTTTGTGCCTCTGGTATGAAAGCCGTAATGCATGGTGCACAAGCTATTGCTTTGGGTGATGCAGAAATTGTTGTGGCCGGTGGTATGGAAAACATGAGTTTAATTCCGCACTATTTATATGCTAGAACCGGTACTAAGTTTGGCCCAAATACATTAATTGATGGTTTGCAACGCGACGGATTGGTTGATGCCTACGATCAAAATGCTATGGGCGTATGTGCTGATGCTTGTGCTAATGAATATGCGTTTTCTCGTGACGACCAAGATGCTTATGCCATTCAGTCTTACAAGCGTTCTTCTGAGGCATGGAGCTCTGGTAAGTTTAAAAATGAGGTTATTCCCGTAGAAGTACCACAGCGTCATGGTGAACCAATAGTTGTTGATACCGATGAAGAATTCACTAAAGTAAAACTTGATAAAATCCCTAGTTTACGTCCTGCATTTACAAAAGAGGGTACTGTAACTGCGGCTAATGCCTCTACCATTAATGATGGTGCTGGGGCTGTAGTGTTAATGAGTAAAGCAAAAGCTGAGGCACTTGGGTTGGATATTTTGGCAACAATAAAAAGCTATGCCGATGCTGCACAAGAACCAGAATGGTTTACAACCGCCCCTGCCAAAGCATTGCCTAAAGCACTTGCCAAAGCTGGTATATCGCAAGATGATGTAGATTATTTTGAGTTTAATGAAGCCTTTTCGGTTGTAGCATTAGCTAATATGAAAATATTAGGATTAAAGGACCATAACGTAAATGTAAATGGTGGTGCCGTTTCTTTAGGACATCCATTGGGATGTTCTGGTGTTAGAATTCTAATTACACTACTCAATGTTCTAGAACAAAACAATGCCAAAATTGGTGCAGCAGCTATTTGCAATGGTGGAGGCGGCGCTTCTGCTATGGTTATTGAACGCAACTAAACTAACTGAATGCAATACGGAATTTGTAATTTAAGTATCGTTCCTTTAAGATTTGAGGCCTCTGATAAAAGTGAATTAGTATCACAAGTCTTGTATGGTGAATGGTTTAAAGTGATTGAAAAACGAAAAAATTGGAGTAAAATCCGATTGGCTTTTGATAAATATGAAGGCTGGATTGATAATAAACAGTATTTGGAAATTGAAGCCGAAGATTACAATCAACTTGATAAACAAACTCCTAAACTTTCTAAGGATTTGGTAGAATTTGTGCAAGATGAAAACCAACAACTTTATCCTATTCAATTAGGTGCTACCCTAAATGGCTTATCTATTTTAAAACATACGTTTGATGGTCACCTTACTGAAGGCGTGATACATAAGAGTAACATTGTAGAAACTGCTTTTTTATATTTAAATAGCCCATATCTATGGGGTGGAAAAACACCATTTGGCATAGATTGTTCCGGTTTTACACAAATGGTATATAAATTGAATGGTTACAGGCTATTGCGCGATGCATCTCAACAAGCTACGCAAGGTGAAGCCCTAAGCTTTATAGAGGAAAGTGAACCTGGAGATTTAGCTTTCTTTGACAATGCTGATGGTGATATCATTCACGTAGGTATTATTATGAAAGATAATTATATCATACACGCTCACGGCAAAGTAAGGGTAGATCGTTTAGATCATTCTGGAATTTATAATGTTGATAGAAAGCTTCATACGCATAAGTTGCGGGTGATTAAGAAGGTGGTTTAGAATAGCTTGTTTGAGGGTTTTCGTGTGCGCAGAATGACAAAAATTACAAAAACCTAGCATGCCAACTTTCACTTGCAGGGACTTCCCAATTCTCCTTAAATTCAGCAATGTTATTCACTAGATTATTAAAAACTATGGTGTTTTTTGAAACCGCACGTTGTTTTGCCATCTTTTTAAATTCTACTAATGGCTTATAAGCGATGAATTCTCCTTGTTTGTAAGATACATTCATTTTATCCATTAAATCAACATTATACTCTTTTTCTAATTGTTGAATAAAATGTACAGATGCGTCAATAGAGCATCCTGTGGCTGCATTTATGTTTTGATTTAACCCTAACACTATAAATCGCTTGTATTTAATAAGGTAGCCTGCTTGCAAGTCGCTACCGTGTGCTGTCCAGTTTTCAATAAAAACATTTAACTTATCTTCTATTTCAGCAATTTCTTCTGGAGTTAAAGACCGGTTGGCTTGATATATCCAAACTCTTGATTCTTCTGGTAATGTGTTAAAATCTACTAACATTATATGTATTTACGATTTTGGAATGTCGATTTATGATTTAAAAAACGCTTCGACTGCACTTAGCGTGACAATATTTTATAAATTTCCTGTATTAGCAATTAATTCAGCAATATCTAAAACTTGAATTTCTGCCTCTTTTTCTTTGGCTTTAATACCATCTGTCATCATCGTATTGCAATATGGGCAACCAGTTGCAATAATATTAGGATTGGTTTCTAGTGCATCTTCTGTTCTTAGTACATTAATATCCTTGTCCCCTTTTTCAGGTTCTTTAAACATTTGAGCTCCTCCCGCGCCGCAGCACAATGCCGTACTTTTATGGCGTTTCATTTCCACTAAGTCTGCCTTAGTGTTTTGCAAAACATCTCTTGGGGCGTTGTATTCGTTATTGGCTCTACCTAAATAACAAGGATCGTGAAATGTAATGCGCTTGCCTTTATAAGTGTCACCAGACACTTTTAATCGACCAGATGCTATTAAATCTTTGATGTATTGTGTATGATGAAATACCTCATAATTACCGCCTAAACTTGGATACTCATTCTTAATGCAGTTATAGGAATGTGGGTCGCAGGTTACTATTTTCTTTATCTCATAGCCATTTAGCAATTCTATGTTCATTACGGCCTGCATTTGAAACAAAAATTCGTTTCCTGCACGCTTAGCAACATCACCGGTACTGCTTTCTTCTTGACCAAGAACTGCAAAATCAACATTTGCGGCATTAAGGATTTTTACAAAAGCTTTGGTTATTTTTTTAGCACGATCGTCATAACTCCCAGCAGAACCTACCCAAAATAAAATTTCTGGTTGTTTACCTTCTGCCATGAATTCTGCCATTGTTTTTACTTTGAGTGTTTCGCTCATAGTGTATGCTTTTTAAAAGTCATAATATAAATATTGTAGCCGTTTGTGTTATGTTTTGGACGGTACTCGCGTTAGGGATTGAACGGTCTGTTTGAGCTCCTCGCAGAGAGCGAGTAGTGAAAGCCCGACCCCTTGTGGGTAACGCCCTAATTATTCGTCCTTCCAGTTTAATCGGTCCATTTGGTTATAAGGCCAAGGCGCACCGTTGTTTTCGATGTTAGACATCATATTATTTAATTCTGAAGGCGCTGCACTTTGCTCCATAACCAAGTAGCGACGCATGTCTAAAATAATAGACAATGGGTTGATACTTACCGGACACTCCTCTACGCAGGCGTTACAAGTGGTGCATGCCCAAAGTTCTTCAGGAGTGATATAATCACCCAATAATTGCTTGCCATCGTCTTTAAATTCGCCATTATTGACATCAATATTTTTACCAACTTCTTCTAGCCTGTCTCTAGTGTCCATCATAATTTTTCTAGGTGACAATTTCTTACCAGTTAAATTAGCAGGACATGCTGATGTACAGCGGCCACACTCTGTACAGGTATAGGCGTTTAACAATTGTATTCTGCTTAAATCTTGCACGTCGCTCGCTCCAAATTTTGCAGGTATTTCGTCTTCTGCACCTTCAGATGGAGTAGCAAATGGGTCGGCGTTTGGATCCATCATAAGCTTCACCTCCTTGGTTACAGCTTCTAAATTATCAAACTGTCCTTTTGGTTTTACGCTACCATAGTACACATTTGGAAACGCCAAAAGAATGTGCAGATGCTTTGAAAAATAGAGATAATTAAGAAATACTAATATTCCTAGAATATGCAACCACCATGCACCACGCTCTATAATATGCAGCGTTCCTTCAGTTAATCCTGAGAACCAAGTTGCTATGTATTGGCTTATTACATTTCCTGAATTTAATGCTTGGAATTCTATGTCGGTAGCATTCATGACTAAAAATAGCGTCATTAATACAACCTCAAAATATAAGATTAAGTTCCCATCTGTTTTCGGCCACCCTGTCATTTCGCTTTTCATAAAACGAGCCAACTTTAAAACATTTCTTCTCAACCAAAAGATGATAACTGTAATGAGCACTAGGCAAGCCAATATTTCGAATGTGCCGATTAAAAAACCGTAAACAGATACAGGCAATACTTTTAAACCTATACGGTGCGCACCAAACAACCCATCAACAATAATTTCTAAAACTTCAATGTTAATTACGATGAAACCGATGTATACAATTACATGCAGAAGGCCCGAAATGGGACGTTTTACCATTTTACTTTGCCCTAGTGCTATATTTACAAGGTTTTTCCAGCGTTCTGGTTTATTATCGCTAGCATCAACTTCTTGCCCCAATTTGATATTTCGAATAAGCTTTTTAACATTTTTGGTGAAATAGCCAACTCCTAATAAAAGTGCAATAGCAAAAAGTATATTGGGTAAATAGGTCATATTAAAATTTAGTTCTGTTTAGTATCAGCTGGTTCCTCATAAGGAATTTCTTTTTTAGATAAAATACGTCTGTAACGCGCCGGGTGCAATTTTATATCACGTATTAAAGCTTCCATTTCTCTTGATGCGCCTTCTAAGTTATTATAGAGCGTTTTATCATTGAGTAACTTTCCGATTGACCCTTCACCTTGATTTATTTTACCACTAATACTTTTGAAATTTTGAATAGTAGCTTCAAGAGTTTCAATAGTTTGCTTTAAATCTGCTTCAGCAAGTTGTTCAGTTGTTTTTGATAAGTTTGAAGAAATATTATCTACGTTAGTAAGGGTGCTATTTAATTTTTTTTCATTGCTAGCGACAAGTAAATCGATTGATTTTGATGCTTCCTTGAAGTTTTGAATTATATCGTTTAAGCCTGATATGCTTGATCTAAGATTTGCTTTGGTTTGTGCATCAAAAACATCATTAATGTTGCTTAACAATGAATCTGTGCCTACCATCATAATTTCAATCTTCTCTTGTAGCGGTGTTAGGCGCCGGTTTACTAATTCTGTTAAACCCGGCTTGACTTCACCTTTAAGAAAATCGCCATCTTCGGCTTTTTCAGCTCCATCAAATGCGGGTATTATAGCAATAGCTTTTCCTCCTATTAAGCCAGTTTCGTATAATTCTGCCGTACTGTTTTTAGAAAATTCGAAATCGCTATTAACCATTAATTCAATAGTCAATTTACCTGTGCCATCTCCTTTAAACCCAATGCTAGTAACCTTTCCAACTCTAAGACCATTTATAGTTACGGGTGTAGAAGGTACTAAACCTTCAACATTACCATATTCGGTGTAGTAAGTGTCTGAAGCACTAAATAAATCTTTACCTTTTAAATAATTAAAGCCATAAATAAAGAGCACGATGCCAGAAATGACCAATGCTCCAACTTTTACTTCTCTAGAAATTTTCAAAATTTGCTTTCTTTTAAAAACAAATTTAAAATAAATTTAGTTAGTAACTTGTTAATTCTATCTTGTTTTTAGGACATCGGCAAGCGGAACTTTATTGCCGTCTTTAAAAGCAACGACAAAACTAGTGGCGTAACCTTTGGCTTTAGCGTCTTGAACTAACGATTTCGCCTTATTGTAGTTTGAAGTGCTGCCATAATAATATTTATAGATATTGCCTTGGTGGATTCTAGAAATATCTGGAAGCCCTTTGAAATTATACGGTTTAGGTTCTAATTTTCGAGAACTAGCGGCAATTTGCACTTTAAAGGTTATATCATCAAAGTTCAATTCGTCTTCATCAACCAAGTCCTTATCGTTTATTTCATTCACAATATTCAAATCAATGGATTTTTTATACTTTAAAATAGCATCGATAATAGATTTGGACATTTCTAATTGTCCTTTTCTGGAATTCAAATACCTTCCTTCCCTATTATTTGTTAAAAAGCCAAGTTCTACCAAAACACTGGGCATCACGGTTTGGTGCAACACAATAAAACCTGCTTGTTTTACTTTTCTATTTTTGCGCTGCAGTTTAACAAAGTTATCTTGAATTAAACTAGCTAAATAAATGCTTTGATCTAAATATTCTTCGAGACCTAATATAATAGAAATGGCATCTTCAGGTGCGTTAGGATTAAAACCGGCGTAGTTCTTTTTGTAATCTTCCTCCATAAAAATTACAGAGTTCTCTTTTTTGGCAACTTCAAAATTAGTTTTATTTCTATGCAACCCTAGAACAAAAGTACCCGCACCATAGGCTTGTGAAGTATGGGAATCGCAATGTACCGAAACAAATAAGTCAGCCTTAGCCTTATTTGCAATTTTACCTCTAACAAATAAATCTACAAACACATCTGTTTTTCTTGTGTAAACGACTTCAATATCAGGATTCTTTTCTAGTTGTTTACCTACTTCTAAGACTACCTTTAATGCAATGTCTTTTTCCCTATAGCCATTCCCAAGGTTTCCAGGATCTTTGCCACCATGGCCTGCATCAAGAACAACTACAAATTTATCCTTTGCCTGTGCATTAACAGTTGGGGCAAATGTTAATACTATTATAAAACATACGAAACCCAATAATGTCTTCGTTTTCATGTGGTATTTGTTAAATTTTAAATCAATAATTCAATTTTAACGAATAAGGCTTAGTTTTTGATTACCTGTAAAGCTTAAACGACTAAATAAATGGGTTTATTTCAAATGAAAATTTTCCATGTATTATAAATTAAACCCAAAAAAATATATGTAATTTTGGCGTTTCAAAAACCGAGCCATACTTTTACAAAAATACATTTAAAAGCGTTGCGTACAAACCAATTTAAAATACTTTTTGCTTTGAGTTTTACAGTGTTTATCAACACTTTTAGCTTCGCACAAGACATTCCAAAAAAGGGAGACCCCATTGAAGCCAAACCTGAAAAAAAACTTGATACGGTAGTTAAGCTTAAAGATAGTATTGTAAATTTAGAATTACCAAACGTAGAAAAGGACACAACGGTTACAGATTCTATAAAACCAAAAAAGAAAGAATTTCTAGATAATATTGTTACTTACAAAGCAATAGACTATACTTCTCTGAACCAAAAAAAGCAAAAGTTGTACCTCTATAATGAAGCTGAAATAACTTACGGCGACATAAATATTAAAGCAGGAGACATAACTATAGATTATAAGAAAAACGAAGTTTATGCTAGAGGAATTATTGATTCTTTAGGTGAGTATTTGCAAGCACCTGTGTTTGATCAAGGAGGCAATGTAGTAAAGCCAGATTCTATATTATTTAATACGAAAACCCAAAAAGCACTTATATACAACAGTCTCACAGAACAAGGAGAGGGTACTGTAATTGCCAAGTTAACAAAAAAGGAAAATGATTCGGTGTATTTTATTAAAGATTCTAAGTACACTACTGCCGAAAATTTAGATGACCCTGAGTATTATATACTTCTTAAAAAAGCTAAAATAGTACCCAAGAAAAAAATTGTGACAGGGTCTGCACAAATGTTTATATACGATGTGCCAACGCCTATATGGATGCCCTTTAGTTTCTTTCCGCAACGGCCGGCAAACACAGCGGCGTCTGGTGTGCTAATCCCTACATTTGGACAGCAGAACGAACGTGGTTACTTTTTGCAAAATGGGGGGTATTATTTTGCGATTAGTCCACATGTAGATTTAGCGCTTATGGGAGACTACTACACCAACGGAAGTTATGGTGTTAGAGCTGAAAGCACATACGCCTTAAAATATAAATTTAGAGGAAATTTTGGATTTAGATACGAGAACCTCATTACAAGTGAACGCGGTTTTCCGGATTATGCCAGAACTACAGTTTATAACCTTAGATGGTCACACAGTCAAGATGCAAAAGCTAGCCCTAACTCCCGTTTTTCAGCCTCGGTAAACCTTGGTAGTAGTACATTTTTTAGAGCTTCCCTAAATCAAGCTACAACGGGAGCTTTTCTAAATAATACTTTGGCATCATCAGTTTCCTATTCAAAAACTTTTCAAGGTGAACCACAAGTAGATTTTAGTTTAACCGCTACGCATTCACAAAACACGCAAACCCAACAAATAAATATGACGCTTCCAACATTTCAAGGAAATATGGGTCGCGTCTTCCTCTTTGCCCCAAAAAGTGGCTCTAAAAAAGGACTTATTCAAAATTTGAGTTTTCAGTATAGCGTTCGGGGCGAAAATAGAATTCAAACTACAGACTCTCTATTCTTTAAAAAAGAAATGTTTAGTGATGCTAAAGCAGGTTTTCAACATTCGATTCCTGTTAGTACAAACTTTAAGGTTTTTAAACATTTTAGTGTTAGCGCGAGCACTAACTTTAATGAAGTTTGGACATTTAATACTATTGATAAACGCTTTGACTTAGAAAATAGAGAAACTATAACAGACACCATAAGAGGATTTGATTCTTACAGAACCTATAATTTCAGTACAAGTATTGGTACTACAATTTATGGTATGTTTAATTTTGAAAAGAAAGGTGAGGATAAAAAACTTAAAGCTATTAGACACGTGCTGCGACCTTCAGTTAGCTATAATATTAATCCTGCTTTTGATAAATACTACGATTCTTATGAAGGTGATTTTATTATAGATGCAGATGGTACTACAAACACCCAAAGAGAAATCGAAGAGTTTACGAGGTTCGAGCAAAGTTTGTTTGGGGTTCCAAATAAACGGTTTTCTAGCTCTATGGGCATATCTCTATCCAATAATTTTGAAGCTAAAGTAAGAGATAAAGACACTACGAAAACCGATCCGAAAAAAATTAAACTGCTGAATAACCTCAATTTTTCAACAGCTTATAATTTTGCGGGAGACTCTTTACAATGGAGTCCTGTTAGGATGAACGGTGGTACTCAGTTTTTTGATAATAAACTTAGTGTGAATTTTAACGCTACATTAGATCCTTATGCTCTTGATAACAATAACCGAAGGATTGATAAGTTTAATATTGATAATGGTGGAAGTCTATTCAGGCTTACCAGTGCAAATCTTAATGCGAGCTACACAATTTCAGGTGGATCTGGTGACAATAAAAAAGGTAGCTCTGAGAAAGAAAGAGATCCAGATATAGAAGAGAATATTAGAAATGGAGGAAGGGCCGATGATTTGTTTGGGCGCTCTGAGGATTTTACAAACAAACGCTTAGATGCCAATAAAGATAAAAATGATGAAAACAAGGAGTTTTATAATTTTAAAATACCTTGGAGTTTGAGGTTGGCTTATGCAGTAAATTACTCTAATCAAAGACGAAATAGCGAAATATCCTCTCATTCTTTAATGTTTTCTGGAGATGTTGAATTATCTCCAAAATGGTCGGTTGGTGGATCTTCTGGCTACGATTTTAAAAATAATGGATTTACGTTTACACAGTTGCGCTTTGAACGTGACTTATTAAGTTGGCGTATGAATTTTAGTTGGGTACCCTTTAGCGCTAGAAGTTCTTGGAATTTCTTTATTGGTATTAAATCTAACTTGTTAAAGGATTTAAAATACGAGCAGCGTAGACAGCCAGATCAAATTCTAAGATAATATATCAAAATATAAAATACCTTAACATTGAAAAAAATAATTACTACAGATAAAGCCCCAGCACCTTTGGGGCCATACAATCAAGCTGTTTTGGTTGGAAATACGTTGTACATTTCTGGACAAATTGCCATAGACCCCATGTCTAATAAATTAATTTTAGATGATATTGAGTCTGAAACCTTGCAAGTGATGCAAAATTTAAAAGCAGTTTTAAATGCTGCAGACTATTTGTTTGAAGACGTAGTGAAATCCTCTATATTTATTAGCAATATGGATGATTTTTTATCCATTAATCAAGTATATGGAAGCTTTTTTGATAACGCTACGGCGCCAGCTAGAGAAACCGTACAGGTGGCAAAGTTGCCTAAAAATGTTAATGTAGAAATCAGTATGATAGCTGTAAAATAATTATTTAAGAAACCTGCTCTTCCTTTTTTAGAGTATACTTTCGTAGCACATTAGTTAACTTATCATTATCAATAGGTTTGGCTAAAAACTCATCCATACCTGCTTCATTGGCTTTTACTATATCCTGCTCGAATGCACTGGCTGATACTGCGATAATAGGAATGTTATTTTTAGCATACTTATCAGAGTTTTTTATGATTTTAGTCGCCTCATAACCATTAATTTTTGGCATATAAATATCCATAAAAATCATATCATAATTAATAACTTTATATAGATTAACAGCATCTAACCCGTTAGTTACAAAAGTACATTCTGCGCCGTGTTGCTCTAATAAAAACTTAATAACTTTTTGGTTCATAATATTATCTTCTGCAACAAGTACATTAAACCGGTAATCAAATTTATTTAGTAAAATCGGTTTTTCCTTAGGTGGCTCTACAATGACATTTAATGTTTTTTGTAACTGTAAACTAAAATAAAACGTAGATCCTTCATTTTCCTTGCTTTCAAACTTAAGCTCTCCTCCCATTAACTCCACAAGCTTTTTTGTCACGAAAAGACCTACACCAGAACCTTTGTAATGTCTTAAATTATTTGAGCGACGTTCATGGAACGTTTTAAAAATCTGCTTTCTTTCAACATCACTAATTCCAACACCTGAGTCTTTAACGTAAAACGAAACTACCTGAAGATTATCATAAGTCACTGTATGATCTATCGTAATCTCTATTTTTCCGGTATTCGTGAATTTAATAGCATTATTAACTAAATTAATAAGCACCTGCTGAATTTTGGCAATATCGCCTAATAGCAAGAAATCATTCTTTTTATCAATCGAAAATTTGTAATTGAACTCTAAACCTTTCTCCCAAGCTTGATATTCAAATATTTTGAAAAGCTTAGTTAAATCAGATTCTAAATTAATAGGAACACTTTCTACTTTTAAGTTTGTATCAACACCTTTTGAGTTGTTGAGAATCATATTTATAAGTTGCAATAAATGTTCGGATGAGTATTCCGCAATCTCAACTTGCGCTTTTTGATCTAAGTCTAAATCTGTATTCTTCAGCATTTTAATCATTCCTAAAATCGTGCTTAAGGGAATACGAATTTCATGACTTATATTTTCTAAATAAATAGATTTATGATCTGAGGTCTCTAACGTATTTTCAAGCTCTATTTCTAATTTATGAATTTTACTGTTTAAATAAGATTCTACTACATCATTATCTATTTGTGTTCTTATGGTGTACAATAGTGCCGCCAAAATAACAACTAAAAGAATTAAAAGTAATAACGAAAAGATTGAGAAGTAATCTGGATTATCTGAAATGCCCTTACCTACAAAAAATAAAATCCCAAGAACGAATAGCCCTATAGTAGAACCAATGGTCCAAAGTTTAAATCCTAATTTCGATTTTGGGGGAAAATCCATCAGTAATAATCAGTTAATTATTAAAGATACGAAAGAATATGAATTTTTAGCGCTTATCGAATATAATTTCGTTATAGCGATTAAAAACTCTAATTTTGATTTCAAAAAAAAATAACTACTACATGCGCATTGAATATGATATTAAATTAGGGTTTAAAGATGTGATGATTCGCCCTAAGCGATCTACCTTAAAAAGCAGAAAAGAAGTAAGTTTAGAACGAACATTCAAACTTTTACACAGTCCTATAACTTGGTCTGGAATACCTATAATTGCAGCCAATATGGATACGGTTGGCACTTTTGAAATGGCAAAAGCCCTTTCCAAAGAAAAATTGTTTACCACCATACATAAACACTATACAACAGACGAATGGTCTAACTTCTTTAATAATGCACCAAGTAATATAGAAAATCATGTTGCTATTAGCACGGGTATTGGTAAACAGGATACTATTCGACTTTCAAATCATATAAAATCTAATCCAAAACTTCAATATATATGTATTGACGTGGCCAATGGGTACTCTGAATATTTTGCAGATTTTGTAAAGAGCGTTAGAGAAACATATCCAGAAAAAGTAATTATAGCTGGAAATGTAGTAACTGGCGAAATGGTTGAAGAGTTGCTTTTATCTGGAGCAGATATCGTAAAAGTAGGTATAGGCTCTGGTTCAGTATGCACAACACGTGTAAAGACTGGTGTTGGATATCCACAACTTTCGGCCATTATAGAGTGCGCCGATGCAGCTCATGGTTTAGGTGGACAAATTATTAGCGATGGTGGTTGCACAACCCCAGGTGATATAGCGAAAGCTTTTGGAGCTGGAGCAGATTTTGTAATGCTCGGTGGCATGCTTTCCGGACATGATGAAAGTGGCGGAGAAACTATTGAAAAAAATGGCGAGAAATATAAGAAGTTCTATGGCATGAGTTCTTTTACGGCAATGGATAAGCACTCTGGAGGAGTGGCAGACTATAGAGCCAGTGAAGGCAAAACTGTTGAAGTACCCTATCGAGGTGCTGTTAAGCATACTATAAAGGATATTTTGGGTGGCTTGCGGAGCACCTGTACGTATTTTGGAGCTTCCCGTTTGAAGGAATTAACAAAACGTACTACTTTTATAAGGGTTGCTGAGCAAGAAAATAAAATTTATAACCCGTAGACTTAGAATATTTTTTTATTTGGCAATTGCAAAGTTCTAAAAATTAAAATCTTTATTTTAAAATTTCATAAACTGTGTTTAATATTCTTTAATATCTCGTAAATCGTAAAACAGTTAGTTATTTAATCATTAGTACATATACATAAAACAGTTTATTATTAGTACTTTTCCAATGAAATTAGGTTTAAATACACTTTATTTTTATGGCTTTAAAAATTGTAATTTCTCATAAAACAGTATATAAATATGATAGGTTAGTATCGCTTTCCCCACATATATTTAGATTACGTCCAGCACCACATAGCAGAACACCAATTGAAGCATATTCTATAAAAATAAAACCTGAAAATCATTTTTTTAATTGGCAGCAAGATCCTTTTGGCAACTATTTGGCACGCTTAACCTTTCCAGAAAAAACGAAAGAACTCTCTGTGGATGTTGAAATTATCGCAGATTTAAAAACTATTAACCCTTTCGATTTTTTTGTTGAAAAATATGCTGAGGATTTTCCGTTTGAATACACCGAAACAACTAAAAAAGAACTGCTGCCCTATTTAGAAATAACAGATAATGGCCCCCTATTAAAAGAATTTCTTAAGACAGTTGATTTAACTTCAAGGAAAACAATATTTTTTTTAATTGATATAAACAGAAAAATTTACGAATACCTGAACTACAGTATTAGGTTAGATCCGGGTGTACAAAATTGCGAACAAACTTTAGAAAGTAAAATAGGTTCTTGTAGAGATTATGCGTGGTTATTTGTACAGGTAATGCGGCATTTAGGCTTTGGTGCCCGTTTTGTATCTGGTTACTTAGTACAATTAAAGTCTGATGAAAAATCATTAGATGGCCCCTCAGGACCAGAAGAAGATTTTACCGATTTACATGCTTGGGCAGAAGTTTATATTCCCGGTGCGGGTTGGATAGGTTTTGATGCTACTTCAGGGCTTTTAGCTGGTGAAGGGCATATTCCGTTGGCTTGTACACCTTCTTTTGAAAGCGCAGCTCCAGTTTCTGGGATGACAGATGTTTGCGAAACAGAGTTTCATTATGAAAATACTGTTAAACGTATATTTGAGTCACCAAGGGTAACAAAGCCTTATACTGATGAACAATGGGATGCTATTTATAGTCTTGGATTCAAAGTAGATGAAGAGCTAGAAAAAGGAGACGTTCGTCTTACTATGGGAGGAGAGCCAACATTTGTCTCCATTGATGATATGGAAGCTCCCGAATGGAATACAGATGCCGATGGCCCGCATAAAAGAATACTGGCCAAAGAACTATCAACAAGGTTATATGATGATTTTGGAAAAGGTGGAGTGTTACATCAAGCTCAAGGAAAATGGTATCCTAATGAACCTCTTCCACGATGGTCAATTGAAATTTGCTGGAGAAAAGATGGTAAGCCTATTTGGCAAAATAAAAGACTATTATCATTATTTTCTGAAAATAAAAAGTTGCCAAAAGATGCTGATAAAAGGTTTATAAAAACACTAACCAAATATTTAGGCGTTTCAAATAAACATATAAAACCTACTTTCGAAGATAGCTTTTATTTTCTTTGGCAGGAAGGACAAATACCGTTAGATATTGATCCTACAAAGGAAGATGGTAATTTATTGGTTAAAGAAAAACTTCAAAATATTTTAAAGGACGGTACAACCAAACCTGTTGGCTATGTGTTGCCTTTAAATAATTCTGACGGAAAATGGTATAGTTGCAACTGGGAATTTCGGAGAAAACACTTGTTTTTATTACCTGGAAACTCCCCTATTGGTTTACGTCTACCATTGAGCTCTCTTATACAGAAACCAAAACAAAAAGAGTTTCCTAATTTTCAAACAGACCAGTTCTCAAAACAAGATGAATTACCAATTTATACTGATATTGTTTCTAAACGTTTTCAAGAGAAAAGAAAATCTAGTAAAGTTGAATATTTTATAAGAACTGCGTTGTGTATTGAGGTTAGAGATAATAAATTACATATATTTCTTCCGCCATTAGATGCTATCGAATATTATCTAGAACTGGTATCAGCTATTGAAGCCACATCAAAAACACTTAATATACCAGTAGTTTTTGAAGGCTATGACGCACCTTTTGATAATCGTGTTCAGTCCATGAAAATAACACCAGACCCTGGCGTTATTGAGGTGAACGTACATCCTTCTAAAAATTGGCAAGAGTTAACAGATAATACATTCGCTTTATACAAGCATGCGAAATTGTCTCGATTGGGTACTGAAAAATTTATGATTGATGGAAAGCATACTGGAACTGGTGGTGGAAATCATGTAACTTTAGGTGGTATAACCCCTGCAGATAGTCCTCTACTTAGAAAACCAAGTTTACTAAGAAGTTTGCTTACATTTTGGCAACACCACCCAGGGTTGTCCTATCTGTTTTCAGGTGCTTTTATTGGAGCAACAAGTCAAGCTCCTCGCATCGATGAAGCACGTATGGAAAACTTATACGAACTTGAAATTGCCTTTAGTAAAATACCTAAAAACGGGGACGTTCCTTTTTGGTTAACCGATAGACTATTTAGACATTTACTGACAGACTTAACAGGGAATACGCATCGTGCTGAATTTTGTATTGATAAATTATATTCACCAGACTCTAGCAGTGGTCGTTTAGGTATTTTAGAATTACGTGCTTTTGATATGCCGCCTCATCCACAAATGAGTTTAATGCAAAACTTATTAGTTAGAACACTAGTAGCATGGTTTTGGAAAACACCTTATGAACATGATTTGGTAAGATGGGGTACAGAATTACATGACAAATTTTTAATAGAACATTTTGTTAGAAAAGACATAAATGGAATAGTAAAAAAATTGAACAAGGCAGGGTACCCATTTAAAGAGGACTGGTTTAATCCATTCTTTGAATTTAGATTTCCGTTGCATGGCATGGTCACAATTAACGATATTCATATTGAATTACGAGCAGCCATAGAACCTTGGAATGTACTAGGAGAAGAAATGAGTGGTAGCGGTACCGCAAGATATGTAGATTCTTCTTTAGAGCGTATGCAAATAAAAGCAACTAACTTTACAAATGAAAGATATGTTATAACTTGCAACGGTGTAAAAATACATTTAAAACCTACAGATATAAAAGGAGAATACGTGGCTGGTATACGATATAAAGCTTGGAACCCCTATTCTTCACTACACCCTACCATAGGTGTAGATGCGCCTTTGGTTTTTGATGTAGTAGATACATGGAATAAACGATCTATTGGCGGTTGCACTTATTTTGTAGCACATCCTGGAGGTAGATCCTATGAATCATTTCCAGTAAATAGTTTAGAGGCCGAATCAAGAAGAATAAATAGATTTTGGAGTTTTAACCATACACAAGGGGACATTCTTCCAGATAAAAATGACACTATAAGCAAGGAAGAATTCAAAACTATAAAGAAGCAAACTAACCCTAAGAAATTTAAATATAAAGAACTGCCTGTAAATAACGAATTTCCTGTTACTCTAGATTTAAGAAAGAAATAACATATGCCCAATAATTCAAACATACTATTTCAAAATTATTTTTCAAACTTTAAAAATTACGATGAAGTTTTGAAATCTGATATGAGCATTAATCCTAATTGGCAAAAACTACTTGAAAACCTTACACATTTAGGAAATGATAATCTTAGAGAAAAACAAAACGAAATTAATTGGCTATTAGAGGAAAATGGGGTTACCTATAATGTTTATAATGATCCTGAAGGGATGCATCGCTCATGGCGTTTAAATATTGTTCCATTTCTAATTCATCAAAATGAATGGCAAACTATTGAGCGCGGTTTAATTCAACGGGCAGAACTTCTCAATCTTATCCTTAAAGATATCTACGGTAAACGGGAGCTTATTACCAATGGCATCGTACCACAAGAAGTGGTATTTGCACATCGTGGTTTTTTAAGGCAGTGTGATCAAATTCAATATAAAACATCTAAACAACTATTAATTCATTCCGCGGATTTAGCTCGGGGACCCGACGGACGTATGTGGGTGGTTAACGATCGTACACAAGCACCTTCAGGAATGGGATATGCTCTAGAGAACAGATATTCCTTAAGCAGAATGATGCCAAATTTGTTTAAAGGTATCAATGTAATACAACCAACGCATTTTTATAACGAGCTTAATCAAATGCTTTTAGATGCTGCACCTTATAATACAAACAACCCAAGCATAGTTATTCTAACACCAGGACCGCTTAATAAAACCTATTTTGACCATGCTTATATGGCTTCGTTTTTAGGTTACCCATTGGTTACAGGAAATGATCTTGTAGTGAGAAATGGTAAGTTATGGATGAAAACCCTTAAAGCACTAAAACAAGTTGATGTTGTACTAAAACGTGTGGATGATGCTTTTATGGACCCTCTAGAGTTACGTGAAGATTCCTATTTGGGTGTAGCAGGTTTGCTAGATGTAGTAAGAAATAAGCAAGTTTCTATAGTAAATCCTATTGGCGCCGGTGTTTTAGAAAATTCAGGACTAATTCCATTTATGAATGGTATTTGTAATTATTTTTTAAATGAGGATTTAATATTACCACAAATAGCATCGTGGTGGTGCGGACAAGAAAAGGAGCGTAACCATGTACTTAACAATGTGAAGGAATTCGTAGTAAAACGAATTGATCGCTCTAATAGAGAACACATTTATTTTTGCGAGTTTTTAGACGATGTTGCATTAAATAACTTAAAAAATGAAATCCTTTTAAAACCTTATAAGTTTGTGGCGCAAGAGAAAATATCTTTTTCAACAGCACCAGACTTTCAGAATGCAGCTTTAGAACCTCGTAAAGTAATGTGCAGAACATTTGCTGTTGCTAAAAAGGAAAGCTATAGTATTATGCCAGGGGGATTAGTAAGAGTTGCCGCTGAACGCGAAAATTTATTTGTTTCAAATCAACGCGGTGGTGTAAGTAAAGATTTTTGGATTATTTCAGATGAATTTCAAAATAGTATTCAAAATTACTCTTGGGACAATAGTTGTAAATTATCTTTTTCCGATGTAAATGATTTACCCAGTAATACTGCTGAAAATTTATATTGGTCAGGTAGATATTTAGGTCGTGCCATTACAACTGCTAGGTATTTACGCATGGTTTTAAACCGAATGAATGATGAACAATACAATAACGAATCTGCTGAATCTATTAGTTTAGTTTACCTGTATAAATCCATAACTAATATTACATCAACTTTTCCTGGATTTGTTGGTAAACATTCTGATAAAACCCTGCAAGACCCACTTTTAGAAATCATTTCACTACTATTAGACGAAGACCGTTTAGGTGGTTTTGCACAAACAATGTTTAGTTTTGATCACTCGTACTATTCTCTACGTAGTTTATGGTCTAAAGATATGTGGCGCGTTTTCGATGGTATCAAAAAACTTTGGACAAAGTTTAAGGCAATCGAAAATTATACTGTAGCAGATCTTACCAAATTTTTAGACCGTATTATCACTAGACTTATTGCCTTTATGGGGCTTATTGAAGAAAGTATCCTAGTAAGTCAAGGACTTCTTCTCTACTTTATCGGTTTGCAAACTGAACAAGCTATGATGAATATTGCAAAATTAAGAACACTTCTAGTTTTTAATTATGATGAACAATTACAATATGAAATCTTAGAATCTTTTTTAACTAGTAACGAAAGCTTAAACATTTACAGATACAGTTACCGTTCATATTTAAGCATCGAAAATGTAATACAGCTTATGGTTTTAAATACTGAATATGCAAAATCATTGGCATACCAACTGCGAAGAATACAAAAAGACATAGACAGATTACCTAAATTGGAAAGTAATTCAGAAATAAATTCAAGTAGTTTTTATATTTCAAAAGCTAATAAAATTCTAGAAAAAGCAACAATTAGCGATTTGTTGCAATTAGATGATATTGAAAGTTTACGCATAAAATTAGAAGATGTTTTGGCAGAAATAACCAATAACTTACACAAAAGCTCAATTGCACTTTCAGACACCTACTTTAATCATGCCTACCGTCAGAAACAGTTGGTAAATCAAAATTTTCCGACGCCTTAAATGATTTATCAAGTTTCACATACAACATCCTATAATTATGAACATGGTGTATCATTTTGTCATAATATAGCCACTTTAAAACCAAAAAATGTTTTAGGTCAAACACTTTTGGAATATGAGCTGCAAATAACGCCAAATCCAGACGAATTATCAGAGAAAATAGATTTTTTCGGAAATACAATTACCCGCTTTTCGATACAGAAACAGCATACTGAGCTTAAAGTTAAAGCTATAAGTAAAGTACAACGAAACTGCAACGAAATCCCAAATATTTACAATGATATTGAAGCACAAAATATTACTTTAGAAAAGACTTTAAAAATCTTGGATACTACTTCTAGCGATATCCTTGAAGCAAAACAATTTTGTCTAGAATCTGTTTTAATTGCAAATATTTCGCCAGAAATTAAAGCATATGCGCAAGTTTCGTTACAACCAAATCGTTCTGTGTTCCAAGCTTCATTTGAATTAATGCAGCGTATTTTTCAAGATTTTGAATTTAATTCTAAAGTAACCAATGTTGCTACCCCCATTAATGAGGTTATGAAATTGCAAAAAGGCGTTTGTCAAGATTTTGCGCAAATAGCAATTGCATGTTTACGCTCGGTTGGATTAGCCGCTCGATACGTTAGTGGCTATATAGAAACCTTGCCTCCTCCAGGACAAGAAAAGCTTATTGGTACTGATGCTTCTCATGCTTGGTTTTCGGTTTATATTCCCAATTTTGGATGGGTGGATTTCGATCCTACTAATAATCAAATCCCTTCAAATCAGCATATTGTAGTTTCTTATGGTAGAGATTATTATGATGTACCACCTCTAAAAGGAGTTATTTTTAGTACAGGTAAAAATAAATTAAAAGTTGCAGTTGATATTAGGCCTGCAGTTTAGAGTAATTATTTTTGAAAGCGCATTTCGCCTATAGAACCTACTTCGCTAGGAATGAGTTCAAAAACAAAATCTGGGGTAATATATTCTTCTTTTCTATGTGAAACATAAATAATTGAAGTACTGCTTTCTTTAGCAATTTTATTAACTAGTTCCGAAAAGATTCGCGCATCATTATCGTCTAGCCCATTTGTGGGTTCATCTAAGATTAATAGTGGCGGATGTTTTACCATGGCTCTAGCTATTAGCACCAAGCGTTTGTGCCCACTAGATAAAAAATGAAAGCTTTTATCCTTAATCTTCGTCATATTTAATAAGGTTATCCACTCACGAGCAATTTTTAGTTGAACATCGGTTGGATATTTGTAAAGCCCTATAGAATCCAAAAAACCAGAAACTATCATACTTTCTATAGAATCTTTACGCTTAAAACCTCTTAACATTTCAGATGAATAAAAACCAATATGTTTTTTAATATCCCAAACGGTTTCACCACTCCCCTTTTTCATACCAAATAAGGTCATATTTTGCATGTAACCTTTTGGATTGTCTCCAGAAATCAATGATAATATTGTACTTTTCCCAGACCCGTTAGGTCCAATTAATTGCCAAAACTCATTTGGTCTTATCTTCCACGAAATGTTATTTAAAATAGGCCTTTCCCCATAGCTTAGATTTAAGTTGTTTAAGGAAATTAAAGGATCAAAATACCCAAATTCTATTTTGTAAGGTTGCGGTAATGCTTTAATGAAATACTCTCTACTACTCGATTCCTTATTAGTATATTCCTTTAAAACACTATTCTCAACAGTATATATCTTATCAATAAATGATAAGAAATCACGTTTTCTTGTAGTAATTTGAATAACTTGAGTTTCTCTAGATATTTCAGTCAGCATTGACTGAATTTTAGATTGCGTATCTATATCCAAACAATCAAATACATTGTCTAAAACTAAATAATCATGATTTTTTGCTGATAAAATATGATTTAGCAATGCCCTTTTTCGTTCACCTTCAGAAGAATTTTTTAGACTATTATTGGTTGCAGTTTTAACATCATAGCGTCCGTGTCGCGTTTCTTCATCAATAAATTTATTAATAGTGATTTCAGAAAAAATGGCACCTTTAAAAGATGCCAGTTTTGGGAAAAACTTACCCGATGTTATATATTTTATGAGTTGCTTTTTATTCTCATTATTTGAAATATAAACTATTGCATGTTTATGCACAACGCTGTCTTTTACTCGATAAATTATAAATCCTTTGTATGAAACGGTACTAAACCATCAATTGGTCTGCGCTCAAAATTACCAACTTTAAATCCCATTTCTTCTGCTACTTCCCTAATTTCCTTTTGTGAAAAATATGCAATAGATCCAGCAAAATGTACAGGAACAGTTTTTAGTTCTTCCTTAAATTGCATAATCATATTTTTGGCAAACAGCCTAACCCCTTTTTTAATAAGTTCTATGGTATATTCTGAATCTTTATGTAAAAACATGAATTCGGCAAAATTAGCAAGATATGCATTTGGACTTGGTTGCTTGTAAAGGTTATATTTAATGTAGTCTGAATCCATGTTATATTTTGCACCAAATGCTATTTTTACATTTTCTGGCATATGATTAAAATAATAATCCCTTATTAATTGCTTACCATAATAGTTGCCTGAGGCATCATCCATAAGAATGTATCCTAAAGAGTTTACGCGTTGGTGTAGTGTATTGCCATCATAATAACTACAGTTAGAGCCAGTACCCATAATACAAACAACTGCAGCTTCATTAGGATGATTTATTGTCGCATAAACTGCCGCAAGAGTGTCTTCGTTTACAGAAACCTCAGCATTTGGAAATATATCTTCCAACACTTCTTTTAATAATGCCCTCGGGTTTTCTGTTCCACAGCCTGCTCCATAGAAAAAAATATGGGTTACCTTTTGGCTGTTGGAAATAAGTTCTTCACTTTTATTAATTGTTTTATATAGTTTTTTTTCACTTAAAATAGCTGGATTAAGTCCTTTGGTGCGCACCTTTTCCATCAATTTATTTCCGTTGTTATCTACAGCCAACCAATCGGACTTTGTAGAACCACTGTCAACAATTAAAATCATAGTTATATGGTAAAAAAAACTCCACAGAATACTGTGCTATAACACAATAACTCTGTGGAGTTATTATTAAATTAAATTCTCTAATTATACAGTCGCAATGTATTGAGCTAAGTCAACCAATTTAGTTGAATATCCAAACTCATTATCATACCAAGATACTAATTTAAAGAAATTATCATTTAAAGCAATACTAGCGTCAGCATCAAAAACACTGGTTAATGGTTCTGATACAAAATCTTGAGATACTACTTTCTCCTCAGTGTATCCTAGAACACCGTTTAATTCTCCTTCAGAAGCTGCCTTTAAAGCTGCTTTTACTTCATCCCAAGACGCTGCTTTTTCAGTTTTAACTGTTAAGTCAACTACTGAAACGTTTGGAGTAGGCACTCTAAATGACATACCTGTAAGCTTTCCATTTAATTCAGGAATTACTTTACCTACCGCCTTTGCAGCACCAGTAGATGAAGGAATGATATTTGCTAATGCACTTCTACCGCCTCTCCAATCTTTTCTAGAAGGCCCATCTACTGTCATTTGTGTGGCAGTTGTTGCATGCACTGTTGTCATTAATCCTTCTACAATTCCGAAGTTATCATCAATTACTTTAGCTAAAGGCGCTAAACAATTTGTAGTACATGATGCATTAGATACAATTGTATCGTTTGCAGTTATTTTCTTATGGTTTACCCCCATAACAAACATTGGTGCATCAGCAGACGGTGCAGAAATAGCTACTTTTTTAGCTCCTGCTTTAATATGCGCTTGTGCCTTATCTAATGTTGTAAAGATACCTGTACAGTCCAGAACAATTTCTGCTCCAACAGCATCCCATTTTAAATCTTCTGGGTTACGTTCTGCAGTAATTCTAATTTCATTACCGTTCACTACCAAGTTACCGTTTTTGGTATCTACAGTACCGTTAAATCTACCGTGAACAGAATCGTATTTCAACAAGTACGCTAAATGCTCAACGTCTAGTAGATCGTTGATTCCAACTATTTCAATATCAGGTCTAGAAGCTGCTACTCTAAAAGCGATTCTACCTATTCTTCCAAATCCGTTAATTCCAATTTTTAATTTTGACATGTTCTTATTTATTAATGTTATGTGCTCATAATGTCTGAGACACGAAGTAATTCTAAGTTAATTTTTGATTTTCCTTTAATGGCTTTATGTAAAGGTGTTAATTCCATTGCGTTGTTTTTTAGACCTACCATATAGTTTGTTTTGCCTTCAATTAAAGACTCTACCGCTTTAACCCCCATTCTACTTGCTAAAACCCTATCAAAACAAGATGGTGAGCCCCCTCTTTGCATATGCCCTAATACGGAGACTCTAACATCGTAACCTTCCATATTTTCATCTACATATTCTTTAAGTTCGAAAATATTCTTTCCGATTTTGTCACCTTCCGCAACAATAACAATACTTGATGACTTTCCAGATTTACGACTTTTATTTAAAGACTCCTTCAACCGTTCTAGTCCTAAATCCTCTTCAGGTATAAGTATCTCTTCAGCACCACCAGCAATACCTACGTTAAGTGCTATATGCCCAACATCTCGTCCCATAACTTCAATAAAAAATAATCTGTTATGCGAACTTGCAGTATCCCTAATTTTATCAATAGCTTCAACCACTGTATTTAGGGCTGTATCAAATCCTAAAGTATGAGTTGTTCCAAAAATATCATTATCAATAGTACCCGGTATTCCCATCACAGGAAAACCAAACTCCTCATTAAAAATCATCGCTCCGGTAAACGTTCCATCACCACCAATGGCTACGAGTGCGTCTATCTCAGCTTTTATTAATTGCTCAAAAGCTTTTTTACGACCCTCTTTGGTTCTAAACTCTTTAGATCGCGCAGATTTAAGAATTGTACCTCCTTTATTAATAATGCCTTTAACACTCCTTGGTCCCATAACCTCAAATTCGCCATTCATGATACCTTCATAGCCCTTGTATATCCCTATACATTCTACACCATGATAAGCACATGTTCTAACAACCGAACGCACCGCAGCATTCATTCCAGGAGAATCTCCTCCTGAAGTAAAAACACCTATTTTCTTTATTTTTGTAGACATCAATTTTCTTTTTTCGAGGTAAAATTACTAAACAAAAACCATTTTTTTATAACATATGTCATATTTTAATACTATAACAAAACTATAACGTTTTAGTTGATAACAAAGTGGGACTTAGTAATAATATTAAAGGTTAAGACGTATTTTAATCTTATTTTTTTGAAGATTTTACCGAAATAAAATCAGGTAGTGCTTCGGCTTCGACTTGTTCGTTATCCTTGTTTAAAACTTCTTTGGATTTGGGTTTCTTTTTAAATAAACTCCTTATTAGTTCTTGGAAGGTATCAAAATCTACATTATATGATAGACCAACCCCCTGCTTATAACCAATATCTTGTCCGAAACTTTGTATATCTACTTCCCTATTAAATACTTTGGCAGATAGCGTGCCCTCTTCATTTAGTAAAAAGTTTATTTCTAAATCTCCGGCAACAACTGTTTGCGACTCACTTGCACCGCCAACTGGCACCCCAACACTTCCATTAAAAAATACTTTGTCATTAATTTGGGTTTGAAACGTAGCTACTACTCTATCATCGGTTTGGTAATCTGGCCTATTCTGACCTGCCTCATAATTGAATCCGAAATTTATTTTACCATCCTCGCTTGTAAAAATACCATTTACAATACCGTTTAAGCGTTCTGCAATAGTACCAGATACATTTAATTGGCCCGAACCTCTATTTTGAAAAGAACCACCAGTAGCCAAAAAATATAATGCTTGGTTTTCTTTTTCGGAATCAGAATCCAGTCTGTACTGCAACTCCGATTTTATAGTAGAATTTGCATTAGGGAATTCAAAATCAAAACTTGGTTGCGGCCTTTCAAGATCGCCCGTAAGTGTAATATTTAATTCTACGGGAATACTTCTATTTATTGGGTTGTCTAATAATGGAGATGGATTGGTTTGTGTTCTATATGTCGCAAGCATATTTATTTGTGCCTTTAAAGGGTCTCCTTCCCAAGCCACAGTACCACCTGGTTGCACAATAAATTGTTTTTGAACTAAACCACCATAAGCAAAATTATACACACCTTCAAAAACCGAGAAATCACCCCACATATCAAACTTTCCGTTAGTATTTATTTCGACCAGTAAACCTCCAACTCCTCTTCCTTTTAAGGCATGACCTGTTTCTCTATTAATAATTATTTCTAATTCTGCATCTTGCGTTACATCTAAATCAAAATCTAGCTCTAAACCTTCAACATCGTTTAAAACAAATTCCTCACCTTTTTCCCTTGCTTCTTTTTGCTCTGGGGTTATAAAATGTATAAAGGAATTATCTCCAAAAGACTCCGTATCGCTTAAAGGAATCTTAAACACTGTACCTCTCTTAGTTTCACCCACTACGCTAATTACCAATTCTTCAGTAGGACCAAAAATACTGGCAGAGCCTCCAACAAAACCGGTACCAAAATATAAGGACTCTTCGGTTTCTTTCGTATCTAAAACCAACAATCTTTCGGTTGATAATCCTAAATCTAGTCTCCAGTCTGATAGATTGTTATGGCTTAGCTTGCCATTTAATTGCGCTGTAGAATTATATTTTGTGTCTGTTAGTTTTATTTCACTGAACAAGAAACTCTGCTCTTCTAAACCTACCTTTACATTGTTGTTGAATTGATAATCCACGTTAAGATAAGGTATTGTAAACCCGCCATTATTTAAGTTTAATTGACCAATAATATCAGGTTTAATTAGGTTTCCTACAACATTTGCTGTACCCGTTGCTTCTCCCCTAATATTTGATAACACACCTGATAAGAGCGGATTTAATGGGCTAAGGTTAAATCTGTCGAATTCTAAATCTACATCAATTTTAGAACGATTTCTACCAACATCAATATTACCAATTGCAGAAAATGTACTTTTAACCTCATCTATTATACTTACATCTACATTATAGGTTGTTAAGTCTTCGTTACCAATAATTTGAGCATTAAAATCTCCCAACGGGAAATTATTCACTTTAAAATTTTCAACAATCACTGTGGAGTTAGGGAGATAGCTCCCATTCTTTTGAAGAATATCAAGCTCGCCATTTACGATACCATTAAGCTTTAAACTATCAATATCTGGAGTGATTTTAGAAAGCCTTACATCTTTAAACTTTAGTTTTAAATCTTTTTCGGTTGAATCTTTAATAAACCCTGAAAGGGTAACTTCCTCTCTACCATGATTAATATTTAACCTATCTATTTCTATAGAAGATAAATCCTTATTAAACGAAATTTTATTAAACCTATCATCACTACCATTAATGTACCATTTATAATCTTTTACTATAACATCTGATGTTTTAAACCCAACTACAGAGTTGTTCTCTTTATTTATGGTGTGATAAAAACTTAGGTTAAACTTATCGTTATTACGCTTTCCTCCCGAGAATTCTGAACGCATAAATAATGTGTCGTTAACCGTAACGTTAATAAGACTAAACTTTGATGCATTGTAATATTTTGTATTAATACTGTCTACCTCTACATAGGTGTTAAAAAGCGGATTGCTATTATCTACCTGCAACTCAATATCCTTTACAAAGTTATTTAGCAGTTTTATTTGGGGCGACTTAAACGTAAGCTTAAATTTATCGGCTTCACTATGTATACTTCCTCGAATAAATGTGTTTTTACCCAATTCAACTTCTGGATAAATTACCTCAATAATTTTATTATAAATTTTAAAATTAAAATTAATACGCTGATTATCGGCTACTAAATGCGGTTTGTAATTTGTGTAAATATTACCTACCGAGTTCTCTAAAAGCTTAATAATATCTCTTACCGAAAACTCTCCGTATATGCCACCTTCAATAATATCTGGAGAATCTATGTCTACGTATCGCGTGCTACCTTGAAAACGCGATGCAATCTTAAAACTTTTAAAATTATAAATGTCATGTTCATTCCTGTAGGATGTATTTCTAAAAGTAATTCTGCCATAGGCATCATCAAGATTACTACTGTTCATGTTCATATTTACAGTACTCTTAAAAATAGAAATACTATCCTTTTTCACGAAATTAAGCCTGTTAAGATTGGCATAATCTATATCGGCTTCAAAATCATATTTGTTTATAGTCTCAGAATAATCAATTAATCCGTTAAACTTTAATTTTAAATTATCATCGTTTACTAAAAGAATACCATCAAAAATCTTGTTCCGTATTTTTCCCGAAACCTGAGTTTTATTATAATTGTAATTATTGTAGTTTAGCTCATATATATCGCCCTTAACTTCAGTATCAATAGTTTCGGCTAATAATCCCTTTCCGTCAACATTTAAATCTAAAGATACTTTACCAACTTTAGAGTCTTCTATAAACGTGCCTAAATTAAAAGTATCTAGAACAATTCTTCCTTTATACGAAGCGTTATCTATATCATTTATATTGGTAATGTGTAGGTTTGAATTTACAAAGCCTAATTCCGTATCCATCTTAATATTCGCCCTTACTTCTGACGCCGTAATTTGAGAATTACCTTTGATTTTAAATTTACCCAACCTATCAAACGATGAAGGTATGGCATCGCCTAATACATTTGGCAACAACGCTTTTAAATCTTTATAGGTAGACGTAAGATTGGTAAATTTACCATCCATTAAAAAATCATTGGCTGCCTTACTAAACAAGTTTTTAAAAACAATATCACCATACACTTTTGTGTGGCTACTTGTGCTTAAAACCAAATCTTCTGCTTTTAGATCGTTTAAGGTTCCAGACAGTTTTACGTTAAAGTTTGTGTATTGATTTTTACCGAACTCATCATAAAACGTGTTTAATTCATCCATTAAAACGTTAGAGTCTTTAAATGATGCCTCCAATAATACCTTATCTGTAAAATATTGCAGGTCTTCTCTTTTGTATAGGAATTTTAAGCCGCCCTTTAAGGTGGAATTTTCGGTTTTTAGTTCAAGTTTATCCAACGTCATACTTGAAAGGGTGTACTTAAAATTGGTCATTAAATTTTTAACCGCTACACCCCTACTATCACGAAACGATAATGTGTTTATTCGTGTGCTTACATCACTACCGCTAATTAAAAAATTGGTTGCGTTAATATTTAAATCTTCCAACTCTAATACTTTGGTAGTTTCCCTGTTTTCATCTAGCAGCCTAAACGTACTTTCGTAAATTGAAACGTCACTAGAGGATAGCAAGAAACTGCCATCGCTTTTTTCAGAATTATCACCTTCCAGTTTAGCAACAAACACATCAAGATTGGTGTCTTTGAAACCTTCATAAGTTTTAATATTAAAGATTAAGTTTATAATATCAATATCTCCAAATACCAATTGCCCATTAATTAAATTTGAAAAGCTTAGAATAGAAGTGTTTAGTTCCCGAATACTTATGAGCGTTTCTTTCTTAAAATCTTCAACATAAATATTTTTAAGTTCTACATCACCATTAAATTGAAGTCCTACTTTTTCAATATTTATATTTGTTTTAAACTCATCGTTTAGGCGTTTGGTAGCATAATTGCCCAAAGATGTTTGTACCGATGGAATGGAAAGAATTAGCACCAAAATAACAAACAGCAATACTAATATTGCTACTATCTTATATAGTATTTTAAGGGCCTTTTTAATGGTTTGTCTAATTACATTATGTTACACAGAAATACAAAACTTAGGCTAGTTAACATTAAAATTATACCTAGTTTTGTATTTTAAAATTTCTAAAAGAAAAACGGGTGTTTAACTTGTTTTCAAAATTAACAATTATTGTGCCTAATATTAAGTAATGGCAGAACAAAATATTTTTATCCTTGGTATTGAATCTTCTTGCGATGATACTTCGGCTGCTGTAATACATAACGGTAAGGTATTAAGCAATGTTGTAGCAAGCCAAAACATACATGAAGCTTATGGTGGTGTGGTACCAGAATTAGCCTCACGGGCACACCAGCAAAATATTGTACCAGTTGTACACCAAGCATTAAAAAAAGCTGGTATAACTAAAGACCAACTTAGTGCTGTGGCCTTTACAAGAGGGCCTGGATTAATGGGGAGTCTTCTAGTCGGTACATCCTTTGCGAAATCTTTGGCCTATGGTTTAAATATTCCGTTGATTGATGTTAACCATATGCAAGCCCATATTTTGGCTCATTTTATAGAGGAAAACGATTTTATAAAACCACCGTTTCCATTTTTGGCAATGACCATTTCTGGAGGCCATACACAAATTGTTAGGGTAGACGATTATTTTAAGATGACCGTAATTGGTGAAACCATTGATGACGCTGTAGGTGAAGCTTATGATAAAAGTGGAAAAATCTTGGGAATGGGCTATCCTGCTGGCCCTGAAATTGATAAACGCGCACAACTGGGCAACCCCAAGGCATTTAAGTTTACCAAGCCCAAAGTTGATGGCTTAAATTTTAGTTTTTCTGGTTTAAAAACCGCTATTCTGTATTTTATACAGAAGGAAACAAAAGCAAATCCTAACTTTGTTCAGGAAAATTTAAATGATGTTTGTGCTTCAATACAGTACACCATTATAGGAATTTTAATAGATAAACTAAAGAAAGCTACCAAAGAAACCGGAATAAAGCATGTGGCTATAGGTGGCGGTGTTTCTGCAAATTCAGGCATTAGAAAAGCCTTAAAGGATGGGGAACAAAAATTTGGATGGACCACATATATACCAAAGTTCGAATATACCACCGATAACGCTGCTATGATTGCTATTGTAGGCTATTTAAAATTTTTAGAGGGCAGTTTTGCGGACCAAGATATTATGGCTTCGGCTAGATTGAAGATTTAAGATTACAGTTTGCTTTAAGCAGTATCTAATAAGTCAAATATTGTAAATTTAAAATGCAACTATTTTATAATAAAGACATTAACGAAAAAACCTCGCAATTCGCTTTTCAAAAAGAAGAAAGCAGGCATATCATAAAAGTGTTGCGCAAATCTGTTGGAGACCAACTACATATAACCAATGGAAATGGTTGGTTGTTTATTGCTGAAATCGATTTTGTTTCCAACAACAAGTGCACTGCCCAAATTATTTCAAAAGAAAAGCAGCCAAAACGAGAGTACAGCTTGCATCTCGCTGTTGCACCTACTAAAATGAATGACCGCTACGAATGGTTTTTAGAAAAGGCCACAGAAATTGGCATAGACACCATTACTCCAATAATTTGTGACCATAGCGAGCGTAAAGTCATTAAAAAAGAACGTTTTGAGCGTATTTTGCAATCTGCCATGAAACAGTCGCTCAATTGCTATTTACCTAAATTGAATGATGCTGTAGGTTTTGGAGATTTCATATCTCAAGATTTTGATGGGCAACTGTTTATTGCACACTGCGAAGAGACTAACAAAAAAGCGTTGAAAACACTATTGCAGGCTAAAACCGACATAACGATTCTTATAGGGCCCGAAGGCGATTTTAGTGTTAAAGAAATTGAAATGGCTATGGCCAACAAATTTATTCCCGTAACTTTAGGCGAAACTAGACTGCGAACCGAAACTGCTGCTATAGTTGCTTGCCATTCGGTAGCATTTGTAAATGAAATGTAAAAACGTTGTATTTATGAAGTATTTCTTGTCCCTTATCTCATGTTTATTGTTTTTTGTTTCTTTTGCGCAAGAAGTGGCTGTATTAAAATATAAAGGTGGTGGCGATTGGTACAGTAACCCAACAGCACTGCCAAATCTTATTAAATTCTGTAATGAGACTATTAAAACTAAAATTTCAAGCCAACCACAAACAGTGGAAGCTGGTAGTTTAGATATTTTTCAATACCCTTTCTTACATATGACAGGACATGGAAATGTATTTTTTAGTGATGATGATGCCGAAAACCTACGCAATTATTTAATTTCTGGGGGATTTTTACACATTGATGACAATTATGGTATGGAACCCTTTTTGAGAAAGGAACTTAAAAAAGTATTTCCCAATAACGATTTAATTGAAATTCCAGAAAACCACCCTATTTTCAATATTACCTATAAATTCCCCAAAGGCTTACCAAAAATACACGAGCACGACGGAAAGCGACCGCAGGCCATGGGTATTTTTCATGAAGACAGGTTAGTGCTTTTGTTTACGTTTGAAAGCGATTTAGGTGATGGTTGGGAAGACCCCGAAGTACATAACGACCCTGATGATGTTAGGCAAAAGGCCCTTAAAATGGGTGCTAATATTGTAAAGTATGCTTTTGAGCATTAATAAAAGCCCCCTAGCCCCTAAAAGGGGAACTCTTACTCAAACGCAAAACTTTTACTGCTAATTGCTAACGAAAATGCAACTCACCCACTATACATCCAACTTCAAAAATCAAAAATTCCCAATTGTATTGGTAAGTGATAATGTTACAAATGCGCCTAACATTGGGAGTCTTTTTAGAATTTCTGATGCTTTTGGAGTTGAAAAACTTATCCTCTGTGGAGAACATATTCCGTTAGGTAGAAAAATAACAAAAACCTCTAGAGCAACTGAAAAAGTAGTCGGTTTTCAAATTGAGACATCGGCGCATGAAATTGCAAAAACACTAAAACATGATGGCTATCAAATTATTTCCTTAGAAGTCACATCAAACAGTATACCTATTCATAACCATAATTTTTCAAAAGAAAAACCAATTGCTTTAATTGTTGGTGATGAAAATTTCGGAGTTTCAGAAGATATACTGAACCTATCTGACCAAATCATTCATATTGATATGTTTGGACAAAATAGCAGTATGAATGTAGTACAAGCCACTAATATCGCACTTTACGAAATCACTAAACAATTGTTGTAAATCTTCATATATTTACTTCATGAATTCAAAAATTATAGCTAACGGAATTTTAAGGGCAGTAGCCATCATTTGCGGGGTACTAGTACTACTCTATTTTCTATTTAAAATTCAATCGGTTATTGGTTACATAGCCATTGCCGCCGTTATTTCACTAATTGGGCGCCCAATAGTACTGTTTTTAGAGCGAAAACTAAAATTTAGAAACACCATAGCTGTTGTTGTTACAATGGTTCTATTACTGGGTCTTTTTACTGGCCTGGTAGGTCTTTTTATTCCATTGATAATTGAACAAGGACATAATTTATCACTTTTAAATATTGATGAACTTCAAAGTGATATTGAAAATCTTTACACAGAAATTGTAACCTATTTTGATTTACACCATATTGATGTGGAGCAATCGCTTAAAAATTCTAATTTACTTTCAAAAATAGACTTTGCGCTCATACCCAATTTCTTAAATTCAATTTTAAGTGGCTTAGGTAGTTTTAGTATCGGGCTGTTCTCTGTATTGTTTATTTCGTTTTTCTTTTTGAAAGACAGCCGATTGTTTGAAAGCGGTCTTTTAATTTTTATTCCTGATAATAAAGAGTCACGCTGGAAAACATCTTCAACCAAAATAAAAGATTTATTATCGCGCTATTTCGTTGGGTTGATATTTCAAATATTGATTTTATTTATTATTTATATGATTGGATTGTTAATCATAGGTGTAGAAAATGCAGTAGTTATTGCATTTTTGTGTGCGCTTCTAAATTTAATTCCTTATGTGGGGCCGGTTATAGGCGCAATTTTGATGCTTACATTAACTATGACCAGTAATTTAGGCGAAAGCTTTAGTGAAATAATTTTACCAAAAACCTATTGGGTCTTATTGGTTTTTGCTATCGGACAATTGGTAGATAATTTTGGGAGTCAACCTATTATTTTCTCTAAAAGTGTAAAATCTCATCCTTTAGAAATCTTTTTGGTTATCCTTATTACAGGAATTTTATTTGGAGTTATAGGTTTAATAATTGCCATACCTGCTTACACTGCCATTAAAGTAATTCTAAAAGCATTTTTATCTGAAAATAAGATTGTTAAAAAACTCACTAAAGACTTATAGTTTTTATTTGAATAAATATATTTTAAATACTGAAATACAGAATTTTATAAATTCAAATATTAATTCTGATACAAATGCTTTACTTCTAAAAGGCACCAACTTTTCAAATGTAAAAACTAATGAAATAGTAGAGCAAATTGAAGCTAAGAAACGCTGCCAAAAGAAGCTTCCAACTTGGTTTAAAACTAAGAATATTTACTACCCCAATAAGCTTAATATTGAACAGACCTCATCTGAAACTACTGCAAAATATAAATCTGAATTAATTAGCGGAAATATCCTTATTGACATTACTGGAGGTTTTGGAGTTGATTCTTTTTACTTCTCTAAGCAGTTTGAAAAGGTTGTACATTGCGAAATTAATCCAGAACTATCAACAATTGTAAAACATAATTATCAGCAGTTAAAAGTTGATAAGATTGAAACTCATAATACTGATGGTTTAGGCTATTTACAGCAGAATGATGATCTTCATTACTCTTGGATTTATATAGATCCATCTAGACGACATGATTCCAAAGGAAAAGTGTTCTTTTTAAGAGAGTGCCTGCCTAATGTTCCTGAAAATTTAGAGTTATTATTCCGCCATAGCAAGAATGTGATGATTAAAACATCGCCTTTATTAGATATTTCCGCTGGTAACAACGAATTGAAATATGTAAAAACCATTCATGTTGTTGCCATAAATAATGAAGTAAAAGAATTGCTCTGGATATTAGAAAAGGGGTTTAATGGCGTCATTTCAATTGAAACTGTCAATATAAAAAGAGACGCTATTGAAAGATTTGGTTTTAAACTAGAAGAAAAACATTTAACAAAAACAACTTACAGCATACCACTCACCTACTTGTACGAGCCGAATACTGCTATTTTAAAATCTGGTGGTTTTAACCAAGTATCACTACAACTAAATGTAAATAAGCTACATCAACATTCGCATTTATACACCTCAGATAATCTTATTGATTTTCCTGGAAGGTGCTTTATAATTCAAAAGATAGCGCCTTATAACAAAAAAGAAATTAAGAAACTCAACATTAAGAAAGCAAACTTAACAACAAGAAATTTTCCCCAAACCGTTCAGCAACTTCGTGAAAAATTTAAAATTCAAGATGGCGGGAATGATTACTTGTTTTTTACGACAGATGCAAACGGCAATAAAATAGTAATACACTGCCAAAAAGCGCTAGCAACAAAAAACACTCACTAAAAATAGCAAAGGCTTCTGTAATTGCAAGAGGCTTGTATATCCTGAAAACATTCCGTTTTGAAAACAGAAAAACCGAAAACAATTTTTTGAGTAAACTCAATTTCGTTTTCGGCTTTTCTATTTATTCGTGATCGCGACAGGATTCGAACCTGTGACCGTCTGCTTAGAAAAAAATTTAATATCGAGGATGGAGGAAAAGTTTATATATTCTTCAGTACACTATCAAATAATGGAAAAGTCGTTATATTATTTACCAAAAACTAAAATTTATTGTACCCCGGAATACACACATGCAGTATATAACAACAAAAAACCGAAACTAAAATTCAAGATTTAGTATCGGTTTTTTTTGATTGTTTTATTCTAAAAAGAATGGCTATAAATCAGTAATTAGTTCTTCACTAATCGCTTTATTGCTGTATCTCCGTTATCATCTTGAATCTTCATTAAGTACATACCTGAAGACAAATTGCTAATATCATATCGTTCATTAGATAACTTAGAAATATTTTTAGTTACCTGAGCACCTAAAATATCAAAAATAGCGATACTTACAATACGCGTATTATTACTCGTTGTTAGGGAGAACTCTGATTTTGTTGGGTTTGGGTATATTGAAATATTGTTTTCTAATTTAAATTCTTCATTGCTTAAAGGATTAGAATCTGATATTTGAATTTGATCAATGTATCCAGCTATTGTGCCAGCTGCATCTAATACCTGTCCCACTGGATTATTTTTATATCCCATATCCGGATGAAAATCTATTCTATACACAGTACCGTAAGAAAACGAAGTTGCAGCTGTGTTATCTTTAATCTCAAATACAATTTGCTGCCATGTATTGTAAGGCTCTTGATAAGTATTTAGAGCTCTAACTTCTGTTCCCCCTGGACCATTGGTACTATCATTAGGACCAGCAAAACGACAAGCTATATCTGGTTGTGCAGGATAGTACACCATCATACTTAAGTATTTAATTTCAGAACCAGAAATTGCCATATCTGGGTCTAAATTAATTCCAGCTAGAACCCACCATCCTGTTGCTGTTCTCTTCAACTCCAAACAATTAGCAGTTGTATTAATACCTGATGGATTAGGATTAGCAACAACGGTAGTTGTAATACCACCAGCATTGGCAACTAGACCACCCGAACCAGATTCAAAATCGTCTACCATGGTTTGTCCAAAACCAGTAAAAGCGCATAGGGCAAATAATAAATTTAATAAAGTAATTTTTTTCATAATGTCTATAATTTTAGTTATTTGTTGGTTGTTTAAAGTTACTAGATTTACACAGTTCTAAAATGGACTAAACTTACCTAAACATGTACAATTATACTTTTATTTACCACAAACCATTAAAAACAAAACACTAAAAAACAGTACTATACAAAAACAAAAAGATTTAACCTTAAAATACATATAGAAAACCACCTATTAATAAGGCGGTTTTTAAAAAACCAAAACTATATTAAAGTTTCTATTAATCTAATTCATTCGCCAAACTCTTACATAATCTACTTTTGCCTCTGTAAAGTCGCCAATATTTCTTGAAGTAAAGTTTGCAGTTCCTCCAAAACTGGCACCTGTAGATAACCATAAAAACTCCTCTACCTGTGGCACCCAAATCCCTTGATAACGTGTTTTAAATTGCCCATCATAATACACCTCAAGCATATCTTTATTCCATAACAAACCATAAATATGGTATCCAGAGTGAATACCTGGGGTATCATATTTTCTGGTATTTGCCTTGTGTGATGTACCATAACCATCTATATGCACCACACTTTTGGTATAATCTTGCACCCATGCGGACTCAAAAACATCTATTTCTGCACCATCATTTCCTGTACCATCTACATTACCCATATTATCTCCCTGCAACCATAAGGCTGTGTGTGTTCCAAACATGGTTTCTGCAATATCAATCTTAGCCTCAATGTATCCGTATTTAAATTCAAATAAATCATTAGAATAAATACCTCCACAGTGCAACACATCGTTTGCAACTTTCTCACTTTTAAGAACTAAATTACCATTACTGTAAGAGACATTCTCTGGTTTCCAAAACCATTGATTAATCCCAATACCTGGTCTTGCCGCTCTACTTTTAGTAGAATTATTTTTAGTCCATTTTGTAGGTTCAAAACTATCAAAGTTATCTTCAAACATTAAGGTCCACCCACTGGTGTTTATAGAATTTAAAACAGGTTTTACTGCAGTTATTGGATTATCTCCATCATCAAACTGATCATCATCTGGTGAGGTTTTACCATCTCCTGAGCAAGACACAAACAAAAGTGCTGTAAGCCCTATAAAGCTAAAATATAAACCCTTCAATTTTGTACTAGTTATCATGTTTATTTAGTTAAGTTTTATTTATAAATTAAAATACCAAATTGGCCCTGTGACCAAAGCTCCTTTATCATCTTGTACAACTACTTTCCAATAATAAGTAGTATCAACAGCATCTAAGTTGACTTGGATAGTATTTGCAGAAATATCTTCTGAAACTAAGGTTAAGGCATCTTTATCCTTGCCAAAATAAACATCAAAAGTTACAGGATCTCCATCAACATCAGAGGCTGTCCATTCTAGGTTAGCCATGGTGGTACCTGCTTCTAAATACTGTCCTAAAAAGGGAGACTTTAATGCAGGCGCAAAGGGTAAATGGTTACTATTAGGCACTTCTTCAGTATAAAACTGTGCCGTAGGTGAATAATCACTCTCTATGTTTTTGGTACTTCTAGCCTTTACCCTCCAGTAATAAGCAAAACCCTTTTCTAGGGTTACTATTTTTGAAAGGGATGTTAAAACTTCATCTACAACTTTGTTATTAAATTGATTATCCTTTGCTATTTCTAAAATATAGATAACTGAACTACCATCTGAATTGGTAGAGGCCTGCCATTCAAAATTCAAAACATTTGTGATACACAATTGGTTTTGAGATGGAAACACTAACGTAGGCGAAGAGGGTTTACTATCGGAAGTATCACCTCCACCACCTGTATCATCACCTCCACCAGAGGAACAGGATGTATTTATAAAGGCAACTAGAACATATATATATAGGAGTTTTTTCATAACAATTTGTTTTATTTCTTTACAATTTTTAGAGTTTTAGGTTTTTCTGAATCTAACCTTACAAAATAAATCCCTGATGGGTATTTTTGCATATCTACAGTAATCTTTCCTCCGGCAACATTATACTGTTGTTTAGCTATTAATCCTGATGTTAAGGAATATAACTCTACAGATACCGTAGCTTTTGATATTTCTGGAATACTTAATTCAAACTGATTTATAACTGGATTTGGAAAGGCCTTCAACCCTTCAGAAGCATCCATTACTTTTGTTAATTTGCCCTCGCAAGTAGCCTTAGCTTCAATATTAATTATATCTCCGTCATTTGCTGAAATCTCGAAAGAGGTTTGACTGGTTTCAAGAACTTGTTTGTTATTAACATAAACTTTAAAGGGCGCAGATCCTGATTCTATTTCAACAGCCACTTTACCAGTTTTTATTGAGGTAAATTTACCCGTAAGCAGTTCTGAAGCTTTAACCTCTAAATTAATACAATACTGATAAGATGTATTATTAATTCCTATACAAACATCATAAACTCCTGGTTCCAGGTTAGGAATATTGAGAAGATCATTAAAACTATATTCGGTTCCTGCAATTGTAACATTATAATTGTGCCTATATTTTGTATTAATTTTTATTTGGCCGTTTTTCCCTTGACAGGTTTCATCAATGGTTTCAATGGTAAAATTATCTGATGCCACAAAGATCTCTGAAAAATCTTGATCCAAAATAAAATCTACAATTCCACTTCCGTACGTAGCAAACCTTACTGCATTTTCAGATTCTATAAATTGCACGTCTGTATACCCTACAGCATCAGGCACATCTAGTCCATCCATTTTAAACCATCGGTCCTGCTGTACCGAAAACACCCAAGCGCCATCAAACTCACAGGCAGCAAAAATATACTGTCCGTTTGGCGAAGCATCCAACTCAGAAATACGTTCTACATTTAATCCAGCATTATGATTGGTAAATGTTTGCCCACCATCAACTGAAATCAAGAAATTATTACCCTTCCCTGCAAAATAAACCGTTGCTTCATCTATAGGACTAGTAGCAATTACCTGTCTTCGCTTTCTATGTGAATCCTCTTGCTGAGGCCATGTTCCATTGTAACTTGATGATGTAAAAGAATTTCCTCCATCTGTAGAATACAACAATTGCCCAGACTTTAAACTAACATACCATCGGTTTTTATTTAATTTAGAATAGCCAAAACTGGATATTGGACCACTAAACTGAAACGGATGTGTTTCTCTAACTACAGCACTACCGTTATAAATAATTTTTTGCAACCCTCCTTCTCCCCAAGGAATATAAACAGCATCTTCATTATCGTTTGGAGAAGGCACCATACTGGTAGCTGCCCAATTTCCATAAAAATCGGTACCAGTAACTGTTTTATAATTACCCCCATTGGTTGCAGAACTTCTTCCTATAGTACCATAATAATACCAATACCAAGCTGATTCACCTCCATTGGCCACAGTAACTCGTAACACATCTGTATTAGCTTCTCTTAAAGCAGGTATTGGAACACTTTTATCATAATTATTACTACCAGAAAAACTTTGGGATCCTCTATCTTGATTAGCAGTGTACACTAGATTATATTTTTCATTGGTCTCAGCATCATAACACATGATAGTTGGGTTACCTTTACTTACACTTACCCAAGAATTCCAATCCTCTGGAGTGGTTGAATAATAGGTTCCAAAATCATATCCAGAAATAGTAAAAAACCCGCCATCTTCTTTATCAAAAGTCTTAAAGTGCTGTAAATCCCAAACATAAATGTCGTTATTACTCAAGACATGCTGATTTCTAGTCCAATTCACTCCATAATCTGTAGATATCCAAAGCTCAACAAAACCTTTAAATACAATATTGGGTTGTGTTGGATGTACTTCTACAATGTTTCTACCTGTATCACTAGAGGTAACACTCTGTGTCCAAGTTGCCCCTTCATCACCCGAATAGAAAATAGTAGTATTATCATAACTTATGTAAAAATGCGTAATGCCTCCAACTGTGGTTCCTTGCACAGAATCTAATTTAGCCACCGTTGTTGTAGGCTCGTATATGAGTGAAAAGTCATCATCTCCTTCAGCCATTTTATAAACATACAATTTTGAATCACTTACCCTTCTAGCAAAAAGATACACATCTCTACTACCGTGAGGTTTCAGAATTTCAACATCAAAAGCATTGCTTAGAAAACTTAATACCGAAGTCGTATAATTTAAACCATAATCTGTAGATATATATACAAAATCATACCAAGCGTTACCGCGTGATGCATCTCTTCTGGCGCCGTGAGCAACGATTCGCTTTCCGCTATCTTTTTTTGTGACTAAGGTTGTATAGTTGGCGCCACTTTCAAAAAAAGCACCATTGGCATCCATCCATGTTCGGCCCTCATCATCTGAAAACTCCATAGCCCCATTACTCTTTTGATTTAGCAATCTAAATGAACCATCGGCAAGATTCACACCATTAAATTTATCGCCTTCAAAACTTTTAGAATGGTTTCTAAGCGACCATTTTACAGGCGCACTTTCATTAATTTTATAGATATGACCTGCAAAAGACACAATGTACATTTCTTCGTTTACAGGGTCGTATAACGAGCCATCGGTTCTAAAACCACCTTCGCTATAGCCTGGGTTTGTTGTAGAGGACATGTTTAAATACTTTTGATCCCATCTACCCGAAAGCGTATTGTTAGCATAAAAGTATTTATCTGGTGGTGGCATAGACATATTTTGCTTTGCTGATATAATATAACTTGAAAAATCTTGTTTTGTGCTAAACTTAAAACCTCCTTTTTCAGCTTCGGTTAACCAAGAATTATAATCAGTTAAATCATCTCCCTTTAGTGTAGAATAATCAAACGCTTTAGGCAGAGCTTCTGAATCCATAGCCATTTCATATGCAATCTCTTCTGGAGTTTCTTCCTCATAGTGCTCATTATCGGTACCGTAATCATATTCTAAAGACTTGGCGTCTTTATTAAAAAATCCTTTTCCCAAAAACAGAAATGATGTAGTGATTAGACCGATGCAAAACAGCCCCAATAAATAGTTCTTTTTCATAATAAAGCCTTTTTCAGTGCAGTTATGTAAAATTAGAAGAAACATAAAGGAAAAACATGAAGCAAATTGCTTTAAATATGTACAAAAACACTTAATTTTTAAATTAAAAACCATATTTGAAATATACTGCTAAGACTATGTTATATGTAAAAACATATATCATACACACATATTTTATATGAATAATCAATATTTAAGCATAAAAAAATATAAATAAATCATATGCTTATAATTTTATTTTAGTAATACATACACAAAAACACTATAATTTTGTTTTATAAAATCAATTTAAACCCAAACAATAAAATGTGTTTTTATTGTTGATCTGTTTTACTAAAACTAAGAGTGCTTTTGAGAACTTTAATATGGGAAAAAATTGGAGAGTTTTTACGACGTTTAATATTAAAAATAATTTTATTTTCTAAAAGCAGAACTCCAAATGTCTTTGTATTCTGGTATTTTATTTTGCATGAGCTGCTTATGAATATGGTAAGTAACATCCATCCAAGGCTTACTTTCGTCCCATAATGGTGCTATGAGTTGTGTTTCCCAACGATTGTATTTTGATTGAAGCGTTTCTAATGCTTCTTTATTTGTTTCTGAAAGATCATTGCTTTCGCCTAAATCTGAATCTAAATCATATAATACTGTCCCATACCCCGCAAGTTGAATGAGTTTTAAATCGCCTTTCCTAACAGCAGATTCTTCTAATTTTCTCCAAAACAAACTCTCATGTGGGTTGCCAAGCTTTTCTCCTTTTAAATAAGGTAACAGGTTTTCACCATCTAATTCTAAAGTTTCTGGCTTTTCAATTTTAGAAGCGCTTAAAGACGTTGCGAAAATATCTAGCGAAGATGATAAGCCATCAAAAGTTTTGTCGCCTTCAATCATTTTTGGCCAACTCATTACAAAAGGCACACGATGTCCGCCCTCAAACTTATTGCCTTTCCAGCCTTTCAGTGAGCCTGTTGAAGACTGATTATTATGTGCACCTCCATTATCGCTTAAAAAGTAGATTAAAGTATTATCTATTTTTCCTAAGGTTTCGAGTTTTTTTATGAGTTTACCAATGTTTTCGTCTAAACTCCATGTCATGGCTGCCAATTCTTTTCTCAGATGGTTACTAAACTTTTCTAAATCTTCATGTTTTGCATGCATAGGCGTATGCACAGCATTGTATGCCAAATACATAAAAAATGGTTTATCACTACTTTCTTGTATATACTTAACTGATTGATCTCCCAATACATCAGTCATGTAACCTTCAAACACAACACGTTTCCCATTATGTTGAAGCATTTGTTCTTTTGAAGGATTTTCTAACGGAAAATAAGAACGACTGCCCGCCAAAAAACCATAAAACTCATCAAAACCCCTATTATTGGGATGATCTGAAGCATCTTCACCCAAATGCCATTTTCCTAAAGCGTAAGTATTATAGCCATTTTTTTTAAAAATATCTGCTATAGTGACAACATCATCACTAAGCCCAATACCACCAGTTCCATTGGCTTCAAATCCAAAACGCTGTTGATACTTTCCAGTAATTAATCCTGCTCTAGATGGGGCACAAACCGTGGCACTTACATGGGCATCGGTAAACACCACCCCACTTTTAGCTAAAGCATCAATATGTGGTGTTTGCAAATCGTTGCTACCCATAAAACCAAAATCTGCGTAACCAGCATCATCTACTAATATAACAATGACATTGGGCGGTTCACGTTTTGAAGTCTCTGTTTTTGATTTACACGCAAAAAGCAGTGGAAATATCAAAATACATATTGAGAAAAAGCGATTCATTTATGAAAATAGGACTATTTAATTGGAGTGAAATAATAAGAAAACGATTGATCTTTTGCCTTAATTTGATACTGTTCCAAAGGTCTTGTCCACCAACTAGTATCACCTCCAACACCCATTTGCGCATGGTCTATATTGATATTGACTAAATCTCTTTCAATAATATCTATAGTATGCCGTTGCTGTTTGGTTTCACCAGCATCAAAGTCTGAATTGTATTGATGATGCGTACTAAAACTTAGAAACTCAGACCCCATTATTTTGATACCGTGCCCTTTGGTATCGGTAAAAGTCACCCAACGTATATCAGTTCTATAGCCATTTTCTTGAGGTCTGATGTATGGATAATATAATTCTGAAACCGACGCTTTATAATGGCCCACAAATTGTGATGTCTTTCTATCTTGATAGTTTTCTAAAGGTCCACGACCGTACCAATTGACTTGATTTAACGATTTATCAACTATAAAATTTGTACCAAAACGGGGCATATTTGGTAATCCGTTTTTAACATTTAGCAATGCGCATTTCACCATAATTTGCCCTGATGCATCAATTTTATATGACATTTGTAATGTTGCTATATCATCAGGTAGTTTATATTTTGATTCTAGATGAATAGAATGCTCCTCGAGGCTTATTCCTTTTGCTGATAATACATCATAAGTCGATGTTTCATTTTTTAAAACCAAGGATGTTAACGCTTTATTCTCGGTAGCTTTTTTCCAAATACCAAAATGCTTTGGCATGTTAAACCCAAAATCATTATCGGTTGTGGCCCTCCAAAAGTTAGAAGTTATGCCTTTTAAAATGATATTTCCATTGCCGTAATCTAAACTGGATAGCTCGCCAGAGGTCTTATCAAAACTAACTGTAAAAGCATTTGATTTAAAAACAATGTTCTTTTCAGTTGTAGAAATCGAGAGGTTGTTTTTAGTGTTCGTTTTGAATTTAGGGGTGTACTTCCCAACAATAAATTGCGCCTTAGCTAAAGAAAACCCTTTTGCTAATAAAGGTAATTCTTTGTCGGTTATTGCTGAAAAATTAAGTGTGTACTCGTTTTTGCTGTAATCTAGTTCTGGTAATTCTATTTGTACTACTTTCGACGCTTGAGGAGCAACATCTAAAACTCCTAAACTTCCCGAAGTTACCTTTTCTCCTTCCCTAAAGAGTTCCCAATCTATTTTAAAGTGGTTCAGATTGGTAAAAAAGTATTCATTGGCAATTTTCACTTCACCTGAACTGAAATCAAAATCAGAAAATTGAATATTTTGATACACTTTTTTAAGCTCTTCCAGTCCAGGGTGTGGCGTTCTATCAGGGTTAACTATTCCATTTAAACAAAAGTTAGCATCGTTATGCAGGTGTGAAGCACCAAAATCGCCACCATACCCCCAATATTTAGTGCCGTCTTCAGTTTCTGCCACCAAACCTTGGTCTACCCAATCCCAAATAAATCCCCCTTGTAAGACATCATATTTTCGAATCACATCCCAATAATCTTTAAAGTTGCCTAAGCTATTTCCCATGGCATGCGAGTATTCACATAAAATAAGTGGTCGCTTGGGATTGTTTTCGGCATATTCAATTAACTGTGGGATACGATCATACATTGGCGCTTGAATATCGGTATTGTCATATTTGGTTGCACCTTCGTACTGCACAGGTCGCGTGGTGTCATGTTTTTTCAACCAATTGTATGTAGCAAAGAAATTATCACCGTTTCCTGCTTCATTTCCCAGTGACCAAGTTACAATTGAGGGATGGTTTTTATCACGCTCAAACATTCGTATGGTTCTATCTAAATGTGCTTGTTTCCAGTCTTCTCTGTACGCAGGATGCACTTTTTTTAATTCAGGTTTTTTATCCAATCCTTGATTGGTCGTCCCCATGCCGTGAGTTTCAATGTTGGCTTCGTTAATCACATAAAAACCATATTGGTCGCATAAATCGTAGAAAAATGTATTTTTTGGATAATGACTACAACGAATAGCATTGATGTTATTCTGCTTCATCAGCGTCAAATCCATTAAGGTCAAAGCTTTACTGACTAGGTGACCCATTTTCTCGTCATGGTCGTGTAAATTCACTCCTTTTATCAAAACAGGTTTACCGTTTACCAAAAATTGATTGTTCTCTATTTTTATATTTCTAAAGCCTGTTTTTAATGTTGTGGCTTGATTTACTTTGCCATTTTCATCTTTTACTGCAATCAGTAGCGTGTACAAGTTTGAGGTTTCGGCAGTCCAAGCCTTTACATTAGGAATACTGGTGCTAAAACTTACAGATTGTTCTTTACCTGAAGCAATACTAAATGTCTTTTCTTCTGAAAATATAGATGTCTTTCCATCTAATAATTCTACCTGAATCCATCTATTTTCATCTGTGTTCGATTTATTTTCAATATCAACATTTAAAGAAAATTCGCCTTGCGTATAATTATTGCTCAAATCGCCATTAAACCGAAGGTCTTTTATAGATACTGCATTTTCTGCTCTTAGGTACACATCACGCTCTATACCGCTGAGCCTCCAGAAATCTTGATCTTCAATATAACTTGCATCAGACCAACGCAATACTTGTACTGCTAATTGATTTTCGCCAGAAGTAAGATGTTTTGTAATATTAAATTCTGCAGGTGTTTTACTACCTTCATTATAACCCACAAATACGCCATTAATATAAATATACATAGCGCCACTTACTCCAGCAAAGTGCAGATAAACCTCTTTATTTTTCCAGTCTTTTGGTAATTGAAAACTCTGCTTATAACTACCTACATTATTCATATTATGAGGAATGTAAGGCGGATTCTTTGGGAAAACGTATTTTATATTGGTATAAATTGGCAGTCCGAAACCCTGCAACTCCCAATTGGAAGGAACAGTGATGGTATCCCAACCGTTTAAGCTAAAATCATTTTCATAAAACTGTTCTGGTCTTGCTTGAACGCTATCAGAATAGTAAAAATGCCATGTGCCATTTAAAGATTTATATAATGAAGAAGATTTCCAGTCTTTACCTTCCAATGCTTCTGTAATACTCTGAAAACTATAAAAAGTAGCTCTAGGTTTTTCTCTATTAATTTGAAAAATCTCAGGATTTTCCCATTCTGGATTTTCCCAAACAGAGGCCTTATAAATAGGACGTTCAACAACTATTTCGCAACTAAAAAAGCATATTAAACCACATAATAGAACACCTATTTTGATAAACAGTCTTGAAATCATTGTCATGATTTAATTGTAAATATCCTCTGTAGAAAACTTACCTTGTGTTTTATCTAGTTTTATACTTTTTAAGTCATCCATAGTCACACTTTCTGATGGTGAAAAGGCTTCACTGTCCATATATTTCAATAAACTATTACGTAATTGTCTTGCCACAGGTCTTTCATCTAAATTCGACATTAAATCTATAGATGAAAACACCAAACTACCATTACCCATCTTAGCTTCAAAAACATTGGCCAAGTGATGATTGGTCACAAAATTATCAATCACCCTAACTATTGGATTAACATTTAGACCATCTGTAATAACTGATTTTGAGTTGATACACAAATCCCACCATTGCCAATCGCTATGTGTATCGGTTGGAAATTTACTTAAAGCTGGATGTTTAACATTAGCCATAACGCCCATAGTTGCAGGTTGATTCGGAAAATGCACTGGACTCCAAAATACAGGCACAAAACGCCCTTCAATACCATTCAAAGTTTTATAATCTGGATTCAATAATACTTTGTTTCCTTTGTTAAGTTCCTGTTCCGCAACTGTGAAAGATGAAGTTACTACCACATTTTTGTTCGATAAGTTAACGTCTTTTGGATACACCCAAATGTTCCACGAATTTTTATAGCTAGTACCTTCTAAGCCAACTTCAAGTTTTAATTTTTTAGCCGAATCTGTTTTTACTTCATAAACTATTTCTCCTAAGTTGGTGTTATTACCAATACTTAAATTGATGCCCTGAACTTGAGAATTGACTAACACATTACCTGTCTCATCAGTAATACTCCAATTAATACTTTGATTATCTAAAGGTTTAAAGAAATTAGCTACCTCTATTAAAGCCTTAAATGTTTCACCGTTCTCGTAAACAGCTTTTTCAAACCTTAAAAGGGGCACCAACTCGCTATTAAACATTCTAAATTCTTCTGCTGAAATCACCCCTTTTGATTCCCAAAAGGCATTTAACAAACCTACAAGTGCCGTACCTTGACCAGGAAAATCTTGCAATTGTAATAATTGAAAGCCATCAAAACTTGGTGTTTTCATGGCGCGCTCAATTTCTTCTTTATATAAAATAGATGCTAATTTTCCTGAGTTATAGGTAAAATCTGGAGCTAATTCTAAAAGACCTTTTTTCTCCAAATCATTTCTTATAGCAATAAAATTAAGTGGTTCTAAAACGCCTGTGTATTTTTCAATCTCACTCATATCAGGATATACCGAATACTGACCGATTTCGTGCGATACTAACGGAATTTCAACAAACTCTGCTCCTGTAGTAAAATCAGCATCAAAATGTGGCGGTTTAGTATTAAAAACTCCTTGACCACGAATCCATCCATTTTTGGTCCATTGCGCTATAAAAAACTCATCTTCAGGCTCTGGACGTGTGCCTGACGGACGTTGAAATGAGAATGCCGTTGTTGCATACAAATGTCTGTCATCCATTGGTTTCAATTCTGCCACTAAACTGTTTAGTTGTTCAAAATCGCCTTCCAACTCGTTACCCATAGCCATAAAGATGAAGGATGGGTGATTTCCATAATCTTTGATTATTTTGTGTGCCTCAGATGTTAAAAAGTCAACTGTTTTTGGATCTTCGCCAAACTTTAAACTCCAATGAGGCAACTCTACTTGAAAGTAAAAACCAGCCTCATCAGCCGCTTGAAAAGCGGTTTTTGGTGGACACCAAGAATGGAATCTTAAATGGTTTAACCCATAAGCTTTAGCTTGTCCAATTAGTTTTGCCCATTCTTCCTTGGTAGTTGGAGGGTGACCCGTTAAAGGAAAAATGACGCACTCCAAATTGCCACGTAAAAATATGCGTGTTCCATTCAAAGTAAGATTTCCGCTATCATTTGCCACGTACTTGTAACCGAAACGCGTATTTACTGTACCAGTTGAAGTAGTTACGAATACATCATATAAATTAGGATTGAACTCATCCCATAACGCAACGCTATCGGGTTTATCAATCTCTAGAGTTTGCTGATTTCCTTTACTAATTGAAACCTTTACCTTTTCGCTGTAAACGATATTCCCATCAACCGATTTAATTTCTAAGGCAACTGGTTTTTCTTCTGAAATAGGCTGATTGAACGTTATTTTCAATTTTTTCAAATCTTCTGTAGGATACACTTGAAGATTTGTGGGACTATTTTTAGTTGAAGCCTTTAAAATAATTTCCCCCAAGATACCATTCCACTTAATTTGGGTGTGATTGGTATACGCATGCGCCATATCTTGATTCACTTTATCAGGATATTTTGAACCAGCCACATTAATATCTGGGAACTTATTAGAGTTATCAATAACAATAGTAAGTGTATGTTTTCCTGGTGAAATATTACTTAAATCAAAATCATGTGTTCCAATTAAACTATTCCTAGACCCTATTTTTTCTCCATCCACATAAACCGCTGATTCCCAAAGCACGCGCTCTAAACTCAAGTTCACAGCATCTTCTTTCCAATTACTTGGAATCTCAATTTCCTTTTGGTACCAAGCTTTACCAATATATTGGTGTTTTCTAGTCAAGTTAGACATCACATAGTTATTAATAGCAGGTTCCAAAGTATTTGAAGTACCTAATCCTGCATCATCTAAAGTACCGGGTAAACTAATTATTGCACCTTCTATTTCTGCTGATGCCCAATTTTCTTGTATTCCAATATTTGTGGAATCTAATTTTACAAGCCATTCTCCAGACAAATCAATTTGTTCTATCTTAGGTGAACAGGCAGTCAATACAAGTAAAACAACTATAAGCGTGGTTTGTAATAATCTCATAATATCTTATTAGTGAAGTTTAGTGTTTTTCAATTATCGTTTCTAAGCCTTTGACTTCGCATAAAATCTTGACAAGCACTTTTTACATGCCAATTCAGTTTTGACTCATTTTGAAGTAATTCTATGATAGTTGGCTCAAACTTATTCCTATCAGTAAAATAGAGCATATAATTAATAGCGTTCAATGCTAAAGTCCAATCATCATTTTTACTGTAATTATTTAAAATATCTGCAGCTTTTTTGTTTTGAAACTTCTCGTATAACAGCGCTGAAATCGTAATTGATACAGGTGGGTATTCATCTTGAAGTGCTCCTTCTAATTCACTATAATAAAACTCCAAAACAGACTTGTCTTGAGACATTAACCCAATACTTGCCCAATATCTAACAAACCTATCTTGATGGTTTAAATACTCGATTTGAGCCTTCACAAACTCTTCCCCTTTTTTACCCGACAAAGATGCTACTTTATAAATCTCATTAAAATTATATGCGTCTTTTAAACGATATTCATAAGGTGTTTGTGTTTCTGATATTTTAACGATGTCATACTCTGGAATAAATAAAACGTCTTTAGAGCTTAATAATGTGCTATCTAAATAGTGTCTCATCCCGTCTAAAACCGACTTGTATTTTGGGTCTCCTGTTAAGTTATGCTCTTCCCAAATATCATTTTCAATATCATACAGCACCTCGTATGGACGTTCCTCAAAAATGCGCGATTGAAATTCATTAAGATTTCCTTCCTTTAAATCTTTACGCATGTGTTGGGTAATATCGGCAATCTCTAAATAATTTATATAACGTACTTCAGGAATAAAAGGCACAAAGTTTCTTGAGTATATATATTTGCCATCAGTTACACTTCTTACAAGATCAAAACCATTATCCACTCTATCTGTTGATAATACTAAATAGTCTTTCGTTCCTTTTGATTCTTTATTTATTAAGGCTCTTCCATTCATGTATTTAGGCACTTGACCGCCCACTAAGTCTATCATTGTAGGACCTAAATCTTCAAAACTTATAAGTTCATTGGTTGTTGCTCCTGTTTTCCAAGGTGATAAATGTTTAAATTTTTCAGGAAACCAAACCACAAATGGTACCCGATATCCTAAATTAATACCATTTGTTTTTCCTCGTGGAATACCTTCTCCATGATCGGCATAAAAGAAAATAATGGTATCCTCTGTTAATCCATCATCTTCTAATTTTTTTAGTAATTCACCAATTCTATTATCTGTTAATTTAATAGAATTATACACCCTAGCAAACTGCTTGCGCATCTCGGGTGTATCATTATAAAATGGTGGCATATCAAAAGCATTATCTCCTATCCTATCGGCTTCTGGTAAATGATTCCATACATGTTTTGTGTATTGCTCAAACGACCATGACATGGTTCTAGATTGGTGTGACTCCGCGAAATTAAATACTGAAAAAAAGGGTTGTCCTTCTTTTCTTCCTTTCCATGAAGCTTCATTAGAACTTTCATCCCAAGCCTCATTAATAAAGTCTTTTTCATTAGCAATATTATAATCTGTTTTAACATTATTGGAAGTGTAATACCCTTGTTGTTTTAAATAATACGGAAACCCTTTTATAAAATCTGGAATAGGGTACTGACTTCTTTGATGCCCTGTACCCATTTTATAAGTTCTAGCTCCTGTAATTATAGAAGATCTACTAGGTGCACACACCGTACTTGTTGAAAATGCATTAGTAAAACGCACTCCATCCTTGGCTAATTGATCAATGACCGGAGTACTGGCATTATCATTACCATAACAACCTATAAATTGTGGCGAGGTATCCTCAATGGTTATCCATAGGATATTTGGTTTTTCCTTTGTTGTTGAATCACATGAACTTAAAAGAAATCCTACTATAATAATATTTAAAAAAATTACTTTTCGATTTAAAAATTGAATCATCATATTATTTTTAAAGTATTAGTAATTAGGTGTGTTAAGAGGCCACCTAAGCCATTCATCATAAATACTTAAGTTTGACCAACCCTGTACTTGATTTGTTGATAAACCATCTAAAAGATAAAATTTTTGAGCAGCAGTATTGGTAGTTTCAGAACTTACAAGATTGAAAAAATAACCTGTATTACCATTATTTGCAACTAAAATACTGTGTAAAGCTTGACGGCTTAAAGGTGGGGTCTGACTTATGCCGTCCCATTTATCTCCCCAGAATACTAAATTTGAAACCGAGGGGTATTGATTTTTGTAAGTATTGATGTAATCTGTTAATTCTGAAGCTCCAAAATGATTTAAAAACTGCATTCTATCTTCTTTCGAAAATGATGCACTATTAGTTTCCATATCATTCCAGTCTCGTTTCTGCCCATTTACAGTTACATTATCGTAATCATTTAGCGTAACTGTTTCATGAGAAGCTTTCATAAATTTGTATTGAAAAGCAAAGTTTTTACACTTACCTTGAATATCCTGAAAGAATTTACCGTTATCATTTCCAATATTTCTAAAATCCAAACCAAAGCCACAGCCAGGTGCAACAAAAGTTTTATTGTGAAAAAACGGATTACCATCTGCATCATTCCAAGTTGTATTAGCGTTGAAAACGTCTAATGTTGCATTGGCATACGCTTTTACATCTTCAATTCTATCAATGTTCGTTTCTACAAGAATTATACCTTTAATATCATCTAGCACATCTGCATCTTTTGCTTTATTTAGAACCGTATTAAACCATTGTTTTAATTTATTCGCTCCGTTACTAACGCTTCCATGGTTTGGCGCCCCATCTCTCTCAAACCAAAATCTTGCCCACAAGTAGAAATCCAATTTCATACTATTGTCTTTGGCCGTTTTAATGACATCAATAATATCATCCATGGCTTTGTTATAGTTTTCTTCTGATGGACTTTTAAAACGTCTGGAATCATCCACTCGCATTACAATGGAGTTTACCTTGTTGGCAACTAGGGTTTTTAATAGATTTTCTTTTGAAACGGCATCTGGCACATTTAACCACCAATCTAAAGAACCATCGCCTTGTAAAAACTCATCATCAGAATGTTGTCTCCATTTAATTCCTTTTATTTCTGTTGGGCTATTTGTAGCACTTATTAAAGCACCATTCTTCACTTCCTCTTTTTCTTCAAAAACAGGGTCATCTGGAGAGGTTGCATTATCGGTAGAACAAGCCACTGTAATAACTACAATAAGTAAAATAAATGTAAATTTAATTCTATCTAATAGCATAATTTATTCCTTTATTATTTCCTTTAATTCCGCCTCCATTTTAGCTACAATTTCTGGAAACTCGCTTGCTAAATTTTTTTCTTCGGAAGGGTCTTCGTTTAAATTGAATAATTGTGGTTCTGGTCTAAATCCGGGGTCTACAAACTTTTGAACAATCCAATTTGGTACTGGTTTGTCCTTAGGCTTAATGTATTTCCAATAATCCATTCTAAAACCGAAAGTATAAGATTCTTCCAATAAAAATTTGCGCCCTTTATCGGATTTCCCTAACCAAGAATCCATAAAATTTTGACTATCTACAGCATCACCTTTTTCAATTTTTTGATTAACTAAAGAGGCTAAAGACGCATACAAATCAACTTGAGATAGTAAGGCATTGCTTGTGCCCGGTTTTACTTCTTTTGGCCAATGCACCACAGTAGGCATGCGTGTTCCAGCCTCGTAAGCAGAATACTTACTACCTCTATATACACCTCCTGGTTTGTGTTCTCCAACCAATTCTCTGGCATAGTCTAGGTAGCCATCATCTAAAATTGGACCATTATCACTAGTGAAAATAATTAAGGTGTTTTCTAACAACCCTTGTTTTTCCAGTGCTTCTTTAACTTGACCAACACACCAATCCATTTGAGCTATTACGTCACCACGTGGTCCCATGGTGCTACTTTCTACGAACTTAATATTCGCTATACGAGGTTGATGAATATCATGCAAAGCAAAATAGAGGAAGAAAGGATTGTCCTTATTATTACTGATAAAAGTATTGGCTTTATCAGTAAGTACATAAGGGATATTCTCATCCACCCAAAGTGCCTCTTTACCTCCTTTCATATACCCAATTCGGCTAATGCCATTGATTACCGAACCTTGATGGTAAGGATCTGTATGTTGCTTTAAAAGTTCAGGGTGCTGAAAACCCCAAGGGTATCCTTCTATTCGTGTACCGTAACTAACCGTAATGGGGTCATTAGAGTCTAAACCAACTACTTTTTGGTTCTCTAAAAACACACAGGGTACTCTATCACCTGTGGCTGGAATTAAAAAACTATAGTCAAACCCCACTTCTTTGGGTCCTAAAGGAATATACTCATTCCAATTGATTTTACCCTTTCCTAAGCCTAAGTGCCATTTACCAACCACCCCCGTTTTGTAACCTGCTTTTTGAAGCATTTTAGGCAATGTTCCCATATTTGGATTTATAATCAAAGGAGCATCGCCCTCTAAAATTTCAGCCTTATTTCGAAAAGCGTAACTTCCTGTTAATAAGGAATATCTGGACGGCGTACAGGTTGATGCAGAACAATGCGCATCTGTAAAATTCAATCCGTTTTTAGCAAGTGTATCAATATGTGGTGTTTCAACACCAATAGCTCCATTCACTCCAATATCACCATAACCCAAATCGTCAACATAAATGATGACAATGTTAGGATTATTATGTTGTGCGCATGCCTGAAAAGCTATACAACACAATGTGCTAAACACTATACTCTTGATGAGAGCTGACAATTTCATCTCCTTTTTACTATTAAGATTTAACACCAACTAGTGCTTGATGAATATGCGCTGGTATATGGGACGAATTGGTATCAATAACTTTAGTAAAAGCTTCTATGGCTTTACAATCCTCGCCTTTACCTAACTGTCCTAAACCAATCATATAATTACAATGAATCTTATTAATGACATTCAAATCTTCTTCCCAAATCAATAAATCAGGTAAAGAAATGGCGAAATAATCCATTTTTACATTGTCATTCATATGGATTTCTCCATAGTTTAACAAATTATCAAATCGGGTATTGGCTTCGTCTATTCTACCTAGTTTTTGCAATGCCAGTCCTTGATAGAAAATTTTATCGGGTTGCTGGTCGTTATAAAAAATTGCTGGACTTGGGTCACTCAATCCCTTCGAAGCTAATTCGAAATATGCTTTGGCTTTGCCATCTTCACCAAGGCCTTCATAGGCACATCCTAACCAATAATCAATATCATTTTCAACGGTCCCGTGCAATTTACCTTCTCCTAGATTATGAGGATAATCTTTAGACTGTATTAAAAGTTCAATAGCGTCTTCATAATTCTTTACATAGATATATTTCTTTGCAAGTTCTATATTACTTGTTAGATATTGAAAAGGTACTTTGCCTTCGCCACCTTCCCATGGATGGAATTGACGTTTATCTATCAAAGCTTTTGCTTTTTCAAAATCGCCTTTCAAGTTATAAAGCGCAATACGCTCTAAATACAAATCGTCTCTAGAGTTAGTTAAATCAATATACTCTTCTAAGAGTACCAAACGCTTATCAATTGACACATTAATTTTTTTGTATAATTGATCTAACTCCATCAACAATCGTGCATCGGTACTATCTAACTCAAATGCCTTTTCTAAATGGATTACTGCCAATTCTTTTTGATTGGTTTTGTTGTAATAAAGCAATGCCAAGTTACGATGCGTAATAGCGAAACTATCATCTAATTTCACGGAAGTTTCCCAGCAAGCTTGTGCTTCTTTGTATTGTCTATTAGCATACCAGAAATTACCCAAATAATAAAATGCTTTTGCATCGGTTGGGTTCGCTTTACAAGCAGATTGGAGTGCTTTGACCTCTTCTATTTTGTTCGGAAAACAATAAGTATCTGGCATTTGCGATGCTTTTTTGTAGGCCTCTAATGCACTACTGCTATCTCCTTTTTGGTCTAAATACCACCCCATAAAATAGAATACCATCGGGTACACTTCGACATTAGCATCGGTAAGTACTTTTAAAAGAGCCACAGCTTCATCAAATTGACCTGCCATAGCATAATCTAAAGAAAACTCAATATAATTGTGCGCATAATTTCGAAGAATCGTCTTAAATGCCTCTAAATCTTCTTGGGCATTAGACAAAATATACTTTTCATAAAGCACTCCAAAGTTGAATTTATCAATTGCCAAGGAATCTTTAATTAATTGTTTAGCTTGTTCAATTTTACCAGTTTTTCTAAGTAAAATCACTTTAAGGTGTCTTGCCTTATGATTATGCCAGTTTTTAATTAAAGCTCTGTCCACCAAATCCATGGCTTTTTCCAAATCGCCTCTAGAACAATCTATTTGGGCTAAATTGAAATAACCAGCATCTTGCCATTGAGCATTCCAACAGGCTTTAAAGAAACTAGCGTAAGCTTCTTCTTTTTTCCCTAAATAACTCAAAGCCATCCCTTTGTTGAAATAAGGTTCCCCATCATAAGGATTTGGGTTATGGCTGGTTAGCGTTTGAATAGCAGTATCAAAATATCCGATAGCTTTTTCCAATTGCCCTTTACGCATATACCAAAGCCCCATAGCATTGTTGTTACGTACGTCTTTTGGTGAGCGTCTTAAGGCTTCTTCATAATAGTCTGTAGCCACAAAAGTAGCATGTCTGTATTGCTCTAAATGAAGTCCTCTTAAATACAAGCCCTCAATAGTTTCAATATCTTTAGGCTCTTTAGCCGCTTTAGCTGGTTCAGGAATTTCATCTGACAAATCTTTATCTGGCTCCCAAGCCACTAAAACTTTACCTTCATTGTCATTCACTGAAATTTGTAAATCCTTAAATGTATTAGATCCAATGTCAATCAATTTTTCAAAACCAACTTCAGGAGATAGGTTTAACACCTCTTCATGCAACACTTTACCGTTAGCACTTAGAGTAATAACACAATTATCGTATGTAGAAGTAACATATACTTTAACCTGTGCTTTACCATCTACCATTTCAAGGTTTACTAAGGCCTCTTTAGTTGCATTCTTTACTACGCCCACGTTGTAATAAGGCATAAAATATTGCTTAAAACTCTTCTCTTCATACGGATGCATCCATGAGAAATCTGGTTGGTTATCAGTATAAACTCCACACATCAATTCGATGTAGGGTCCGTCTTCATCTGTTAAATTTCTATCCCAAGCCTTACCAAATTCTCCGTTGCCCCATGTCCATTGTTTTTTCCCAGGAGACACATTATGGTCTGCCACATGAAGCAATCCACCTTTTGAATCATTTTCGTAACCTCCCACAAAATCATATTTTGAAGTGATGGCCATATAACTCGTTGGTACAGGAATGTTTTTATATCTGGAAATATCGGTGCCTGGAGAATAATCTACTTTATAATATTCTCCTTTAGCAATTGGAAATTCCGACACATCGCGTTTACCATGGTCAAAAACAGCATTGACATCTGGTGGAAAAACCGATTGGTAATGATCATTAACGGCTACGGCAGGATTTGCCCACCATAAAAAGGTTTGTGGGTGAGGCGTTCTATTATAGAGCTGTGCCTTAATTTCAATATAAGCCTTATCCGGATATAATGTAAAACCAGCCATTCCTTTGGTACGGAACATACGTTCTAACTCGCTTACCCAAACGGTTTTACTACCATCTTCATTGTCCTCAATGTAAAAATCTGTTGGATCGTAAGTACTTGGTCTATGATGTTGTGGCCAGTTAAACTCAATACCACCAGAAATCCAAGGCCCAGTTAACCCCACCAAAGCTGGTTTGATAACATGATTATAGTAGACAAAATCGCGCCCACGAATCTTATCATACGCTCTTTGGATTCGGCCACCTAAAGCTGGTAAAATCATTAATTTGATGTAATCATTTTCAATAAAAATGGCATCCCATTCCTTATCCACTTTCTCGTCACTGATTTTTTCAATAACTGGATGTGGATATACTGCACCACTACTTGCCTGATATACGCGCTTTTCTAAAAAAACCGGATATTTCTCTGGTGTCCCTACCTCGTATGTAGGAATGGTTACTCTCTCGTGCCAAGCCTTTACTGTATTCATAATCTTTAAATTTTACGCTTAGTTTGTTTGTTTCTAATGGGTTAATAGTGCTTTTAGCTGACTAATTTTTAATTCGTTTTTAGGATTAAAATCCTGACTGGTCATATATGTTTTTAAACTGTATAATAACTGTTGAGCTTCCAGTCTGTTTTCTAAATCTGTATGAAGGTCAATTCCTGAAAAAATCAACTTTCCTTTACCAACTTTTGCTTCAAAAATTAAAGCGAGTTTTCTATTTTTAAACCAATCGTCAATAACTCTAACAATGGGTTTTAAATTAGGTAAATCATCGAAAACGATAGCATTGGAATGACTCATGGCATCCCACCACTGCCAATTGGAATGGTATTCTGTTGGGAAGTTAGATAAAGCTGGATGCTCTGGATTACACAAAACCCCCAAGGTGTGCGGTTTCTGTTCGTTTGTCCAAGCGGTATTCCAAAAAATACTTGAAAAACCAATACCAATATCACCTCCTTTTTCTGGAGCTATATCTCCTTTGGTGATATTTAGAAGTACATCACCTCCATTTTCCAAATAAGTGATGGTTTTTGCATCTAGTTTACTAGCTATTCTAATTGATGAGTCATCTTCAACAACTTTCTTTTTATTAGGATACACCCAAACATCCCAACTATTTTTGGCATCACCCACCATAACGCTTAAGGTGAGTTTTTCGGCCTTAGTAAAGGCATTTAATGGCTGATTTACTTCTCCTAATTGAATGCCGTTTCCTATGGAAATATCTGTTTTTTCGAATTCTCCTTTAAAGAACACATTACCATCAGTTTTAGTTAATTCCCATTTTGCAGTTACTTCTTTTAAAGGATACTCCCCAAAATGTGCTATTTCAATTCTAGCGGTTAGTGTATCTGTATTTTTAAATGTTCGTTTTGGTAAACGTGCTAGCGGAACCGTATTACCGCTAAAGGCCTTAAATTCCTCAGGTGTTACATACCCTTTTTCATCCCAAAAAGGATCTAAAACGCCAACAAGTGCGGTGCCTTGACCAGGAAAATCATGTAAATCCAATAACTGATAACCTGCCATTCCTTTGGTTCGCAAAGCGGCTTCAATATCTGCTTTATAACAAAGGGTTTGCAATTTGCCAGATGCCAACAGAAAGCTATCTGCTAATTTTAGCATTCCGTTTTCTTCCAACGATTCTTTGAAAATCTCGAAGTTTTTAGGTCTTAAAACACCTGTATATTTCGACATTTCTTTGAAATTAGGATAGACACACCATTGCCCCATTTCATGGCTTACATATGGCATTGGTGTTTTGTTTATAAACTTACTCCAATCAAACTCTGTCTGTGGTGCTTTTGCATTGATGATACTTTCTAAGTTCTCGTTCCAACCCTGAATTCTTGGACCTCGGTGATTGTAATAATCCATGTTTTCAAGGTATGGATACCCAGCGCCACTGGTATATAACCTCCGGTTATCCAATGCTTTAAAATGATTGACATACTTTGTTAAATACTGTTTATGATTTTTTCCACTCGGCTCATTACCATAAGTCATGAGCACAAACGATGGATGATTCCCATAAGCATTGATAATGTCCTCACCTTCTTTGTACAACCATGTATCGACAGGTTCACCATCTCCCAGACCAGATCTCCACGCGGATGCTTCGGCTTGAATATAAATACCCATTTCGTCAGCAGCTTGAAATGCGGCCTCTGGCGGACACCAAGAATGAAAACGGATATGATTTAAACCATGATCTTTTATAATTTTCATAATGCGCTTCCACGAATCAACATCAGTTGGAGGATACCCTGTTAATGGGAAAATTGCACATTCCAAAGTTCCCCTTAAGAATATTGGCTTATCATTAATTTTAAAAACCGTACCATCTGCTTTAAAATCTCGCATACCGAAAGTCTCGGTCTTTTCATCCAAACCTTTTTCTGAATTCAATGAAAGGCTCATTTCGTATAAGTTCGGATTAAATTCATCCCAAAGCTTGGGCTCATTTCCCATAGGATACTCCAACTCAATTATTTTGGAATCGCCTATTTCTATTGATTCTTTTAAAACTTCAAGAGTTTCCCCATTTACTGATTTTTCTTTGGCTTGAAGCGTTAATTCTGCGGTTTGGTTCTTACTTGTTCCGTTTTCAATTCTAACTACAACTCTAACAGTTTTATCATAGACGTTAGGATACAATTTCACATTTCTTATAGATAATTTTGGAACTACGCAAAGCGATATATCCCCAACAATACCATTCCAATTGGTTTGAGTATTATCAGAAATACTATGGGCATCTAAACCTACATTGATGCTTTTTACACGGTTATCTATACGAATGGATATAGTATGTTCTCCTGCTGCTAATTCACCTAAATTATAATAATGAGCAGTCGCTAAACTGTTCTGCATTCCCATTTTCTCATCATCCAACCAAACCGTAGATTCCCAATGCACACGTTCAAGATTCAAGACAATACTTTTGCCTTCATAGGATTTTGGAATGGTTATTTTCTTCTGGTACCAAGCAGCTCCTTTGTAATCTTTAAAAGGCGTTAACCAAAAAGACACTTTCACATTTCCTTCTTGACGGTATCTTTTCATGTCTTCAGACTTGTACCAAAGGCTATCGTTCCACATATTACCCGTCCACTTGGTTTTAACCGATATATCATTACCCTTACCATTTTCGGGCATTGACCCAGGTAATTTGATACTGTCCTCTAAATTTAAAGTGAACCATTTTTCATTTTCGCCTTGGTCTAGTGAGTCAATTTTAAAATTCCACGTTCCAGACAAATCGATATGAGCAGTTTCATCACTCTTGCAATTGTAAAAAGTGAAGCCTATCAATATTAAAAAAAGCATGATATGTTTTCTAAAAACCTTCATTTAACAATTAGTTCTTTTTACAATTTGACGTTTTGAAATATTCAAAAATGGCATCCGCCACAAATTGATGCCCCTTTTGATTGATATGATTATTTTGAGACATGTAACCTATTAAAGGTTCGGTTTCATTTAATTTTTTAAATAAAGCGTAACTATCCACAAGGCCTACCTTGTGTTTTTTAGCTAAATCACGAATGAGCTCACTATGTTTTGCTAATGGTGCTTCATTGGAGGCAATATCTTCTCTGGTGTCTGGTGTCGGTGTTAATAGAATCACTTTTGTTCCATATTCCAAAGCTTCCTCAATCATTTGTTCCCAAGCAATTTTAGCACGTTCTAAACCCATACTCCTATCGTTTAGCGCATAATCGATAAACAAAACATCAGGTTTGTAAATTAAAACCTCTGCTTTAAAGCGTTGCGCTCCTTGTTCTGCCTGTTCACCACCAATTGAAGTGGTTATGGTATTTACCACAGAATAGGGATAAAAATCGTTTACCTTTTTGAGTGTGCGATACGGGTAAGCATTTATCCTATCTAACACACCTCTTGTGGTATATCCTGTTGGCACCGAATGGCCATGAAACACCAAATTGATGGTGCGGTTATTCGGCCATTTAACTTTAAGTTCGGTTTTTAAGGCGTCTAAGTAATGTGCTGAATGAGGGCAATTGTTGATTGTATCTTTTGATATATCCTGAGCATGAGATTTACAGGCATTACAGATTAAAAACACGCCTAAAATCAAGTATGTACCAAATACTTTTTTCATGCTTTTTATTCCTTATCTTTTGTCAATTCTAGTTCTATTTCTTCAAGGCTTTTACCTTTAGTTTCGGGTAACTTCGATTTAATAAACAAGAACCCAACAATACATATTAAACTATATACCCAAAAGGTTCCCGAAGCTCCTAAAGCATCATTTAAAATCGGGAATGTAAATGTTAAAACAAACGAGGCTACCCACAAAGAAAACGTAGCGATAGACATGGCAACCCCTCTAATTTTATTAGGAAAAATTTCAGATAGTACTACCCATGTAATTGGTGCTAAAGACATGGCATAAATAGCAATAGCTGTGATTACTAATAATAATACCGGCCAACCTGTAAACTGAAAAAAGTAAGCGCCACCCAAAATTAAATACACAACTCCTAATCCAATGGACCCTAACAACATCAATTTTCTACGTCCCCAACTATCTACAGTACGCATAGCTACCAGTGTAAAAATTAAATTGACACTTCCCGTAATAACAATATTGAAAAGCATGTCGCCTACACTATAACCTGCAGCCGTAAATATTTCTTCGGCGTAATTGAAAATGATATTTATACCACACCATTGTTGGAAAACAGCCAATACAATGCCTATAACCAAAATGGGTTTTATTTTGGCCGATTTTAAATCAGCGATATTGACTTTAGCATGTCCACTCTCTTGCAAGGTCAACTTAATACTATTTAATTCTTCTTGAGCATAGGTCTCTCCACCTATTTTCGCCAACACTTTTTTGGCAGTTTCATCCTGATTTATCTTTACCAAAAACCTTGGACTCTTTGGAACAACAAACATGAGTATAAAAAACAATATTGCTGATACTAGTTCTGCCCAAAACATCCAGCGCCAGCCAGTTTGTCCGTTCCAAGAATTTAAAATCATTTCAGGCGTACTATTTTCAGGAATGACTTCGGCAATGAAGTAATTGGCTACCTGTGCCGCCAAAATCCCGATTACCAGTGTTAGTTGATTGATGGCCACAAACTGACCACGATATTTTGCCGGAGCAATTTCCGCAATATACATGGGTGATAGTGTAGAAGCCAACCCAATGCCTAAACCTCCTATCAGTCTGTAAATTATAAAAGGGGTGAAATTATCAACATATCCAGTTCCAAAGGCAGAAACAATGAACAATGAAGCTGCCAAGATTAACGGTATTTTTCTACCAAATTTATCGGCTACAAATCCTGAGATAACAGCTCCAAAAATACAACCAATAAGTGCACTACTCATGGCCCAACCTTGCAAGGTTGGCTCTGAAGTAATATCAAAATAAAGTTCGTAGAACGGTTTTGCTCCACCTATAACTACCCAGTCGTATCCAAAAAGGAATCCCCCCATAGCCGATACTAGTGCAAGAAATAGTAAGTATGTAAAATTGAATTTAGTGTCTCTCATGCTTTAGTCTTTTTGGTTGGTTGGTTGGTGAATTATGCTTTTTATTAATCTTTTGTATTCAAACTACTGTCGTACCAATTATTATTGGGATTAAAATCTTTACTGAGAAAATCCATACGTTGTTTTTCTAAACGTTGTTTCATTTTAGTTTTCCTTTCTCCATATTTTGCTTTAGCTTTTGCATCATCATACTTTTCATAGACCTCTGGAGTCCTTGCATTTACACTAAATAGATAGGTATCCAACTCATTTCTTAAATTTTGTGCTATCTCAGATTTTTCAGCTGATAAATCATTTGTTTCTCCAGGATCTGTTGACAAATTATATAGTTCATCATGTCCATCTTCCCAGTAATGGATAAGTTTATACGCATCCTTTCTAATAATACTCACAGGATCTCCGCCTTGGTTTCCGTAATGCGGATAATGCCAAAATAAAGGTCTGGTATCTAAACTTTCACCTTTTAAAAGTGGCACCAAACTCACACCATCAACAACATGTTCTGTATGCTTTTCTGCACCAATTAAATCTAGAAGTGTAGGATAAAAATCTATTCCAGATACTGGATAATCTATTTGTTTGGGCGTATTTTTTAGCATTGGTGCTTTAATTAAATAAGGCTCTCTTATGCCGCCTTCCCATTGGTAGCCTTTGCCGCCACGTAACGGATAATTTGTAGTTGAAAATGCGTCACCACTTGCCACACCGCCATTATCTGATGTAAAGACAACAATGGTATTATCTTCTAAACCTAACTCCTTTAATTTATCAAGTACAACACCAACAGCATCATCCATAGACTCTACCAAGCCCGCATAAATAGGGTTGTCCTGTACGGTTCTAATAGGTAATCTAGCTTCCATTTCAAAACCAGATTCAGGAATTCCTTGTGCTTCGGCCTTATCTCTGTACTTTTTCCATTTCTCCTCTGTAGTTTCTATAGGGCCATGCACTGCGTAAAAAGAAAGGTATGCAAAAAATGGCTCATCTTTATTTGCTGAAATAAAATCTGCCGTTTCTAAGGCCAAACGTTTGGTTAAATTCTCACCTTCATAATTATAATCAAGTTTTGGATTTCTCCAAGGAGCATAATAACCACCTTTAGGGCCTCCAACTTCCCAACCTCCTTTATTTATGTCGAAGCCATTATTTTCAGGACCATACGGCACGTCCCCTAAATGCCATTTTCCAGCAAAAAATGTTTTATACCCATTAGCCTTTAGGGCCTCGGCAATTGTTATGGTTGAATCCGCTAAAGCATGTTCATATTCCGGAGGCATTACTTTTGTATTATAATAATCGCCCCATTTTTGACCTGTAGCGGCTCCTATCCAATCTGTTATACCATGACGTGCAGGGTCTTGCCCTGTCATTAAACTAGCTCTTGATGGACTACAAACCTGACAAGAAGCGTAGCCCTGTGTAAACTGTACGCCCTCATTGGCAATAGCGTCTATATTTGGTGTTTCGTAATATTTACTACCTGCAAAACTTAAGTCGTGAGCCCCTAAATCATCTGCAAGAATAAAAACGATATTAGGTGTTTTACTAATAGTTTCTTTTTTATCATCAATGTCTTTACAACCATTTATAAAAATGGTTGCAAGACAAAGACTAAAAACTAAAACTAACTCAAACTTAACTAACTTGATTATTAATAAGTTCATAACTTACATATCTTCTTTCTAGAAACTTCCAATTAATGTATTAACCGAACGTGCTTCCAGCGTTATTTTTTTATCAATTACTTTCTCAAACATTAAATTCTTATTGCCTGAGGTTACATATTTTGAAACTATGTTATAGTCCTGAAAATCCACCATAATAGGTTCATTACCATAATTGATTCCTACTATAACTAATTCTGATTCATTCTGACTTGTATAAGCGGAGAACATGATTCCATTATAATCGTCCTCAATCACAGAATCATCATCTTGAAGACCAATTTTTATCCGAGTCATATCTGGTCTTACAAAACGGGCGTAATTACCCAATGCCCATAATAGTTTTGAATCATGAAATTCGCCATCAGACTTCATTCTATCCAAATTGAATAAATCCTCCTTATCTCCAGTATCAAGATATATAAGGCCATCTTTAAAATTGGCATTTGTTAAGGCAGTCCACCATTGCCATGAAGATGCATTGGTTAAGGTTAAATCGGCATGAATGACTCTTGCCACATACAGAGCCGTGTCCATACCTAAATCTCTTTTATTTCCACCCCCTATATCATCTGTTTTTTCTAAAATACAGAATTCACTTTGCCAATAATCAATATTATGAGTAGATAATTGTTTATTTAATTTTTGTCTGATGGCAATTAAACTATCAACAGGCCAGGTAGTAAAGTAACTATGACCAGAAATAGTGCTTTTAAATTTTTTTAAGACACCCGAATTAACTTCATTGTTAAAGAAATATTCAATTTGATGTCCTCTTTCTGGCTTACCGTAATTAGAATATAACCACCTTAAATCTGCAGCTTCGGCCACAACTATTTCTGTATCTAAACCACTATCTTCTATTTTATCATTTAAAAGCCTAGTAAGGTCTAAAATGTTTTTATTGGTAGCTGGTGTACCCTCCTGACTTTTCTTTTCCCAGTTCCATTGTGGTTCGTTTATCGGACTTAAGTAAGAAAAATCAAAACCCTTAGCATTAAAATGTTTTACCACATCTACCATAAATTGGGCATAATCATCAAAATACTCTGGTTTTAGATTAATCTCCCCATCTTTATTGTCGCCATTATACCCTTTACCATTTTTAGTCCAATGTACCGGAGCTGAAATGGAAAACGCCAAAAATTTATCAACTCCAAACTGTTTTGCCTTATTTAAAAACCATTGTTGACCTTTTTGCTTTTGCCAATCATAATTTCCATCTTCGTTAATAAAGGATTCGGCCCTTCGCCAATCATTTTTTATACCAGAGTCATCCCCTTGTTCCATAGTACCAGAACCTATATAAAAACGCCAAATAGAGAGTCCAATACCCTTTGGGTTACCGGCAGCATCAAGTTCTTTACTAAATAAAAGTTCTGCAATTCTCTGTTTTTTTTCATCAGGCCAATGAGCACCAACATATTGACACCGCCAAGCGTCAGACGCTCCAAAACCATCAATAGTTTGAAACTTATGGTTTTTATTAATATTGATTTTTAAAGTTTGTGCACCAAGAGAAAACGAAAACACAAAAAAACACAAAACCAAACCAACAACATGCATTATATTGTTATTTTTGAAATTTTGTGTTTTTATATTCGTTTTTGACATCACATTAACTTTAATAAAGCATTACGGTTAAAATGTAGTCAAATTTAGGGCTAATGTTAATGATAAAAATAGACTCCTTAACCTAATTTATGGATAATTATACTGTTTTAACTTCCTTTAACTACAATTTTATAGATTTGGTACAGCCCTTGTTTATTTACATCTACAACCACCTCATTATCTGAACTAATTTCAGCTGTAGCGGTTTGAGTGATATATGGTTCAGCTGCAGCAGTATTACCATAATCAAACGGTACATAACGTTCCACAGTCTGTATTGAGCTTATTGTGAATCCATTTATCTTTACGGCTACTTTTTTTCCACTCTCTTTTCCTCCAGTAATAAATAACACCATAGTATTGGCATCTTGTAACGCTGCCGCCAAATGAAATTTGTTTGATGTTGTTTTTAAGGATTTCCCTTTGTAAGAATCGGCTAGTTCACCTAAAATCTGCCCTGTGGGAAAAACTTTTGAATAATTCCAATTTGTTAACCCTAGCCCTGGAATTGATGAGTTTATAGGAGGCCAAAAAGCAGCTGCTTGAGAACCAGCTCTTGCGTAAATATGAACAATATCAGGAAGAATATTAGCTGCTTCCATATACAGTGCTCTGTCATTGTAATCTCTAGATGGCATCCATTCTGATAAATACTTAAAATTTTTGTTTGGATTAAAATTATTAGCACAATCTTTAATACGTTTCTCTAAATCGGCAATATTATGGGTTGTTGTATTATATCCAGTATATGTATGAAGTGCCACCCCGTCAATTTCAATATAAGCCCGAGTAAACTTATTCTTCATAGCAGTAAACTCCTGAGGCTGTGTATAATCACCATTAATTAATAACTTAAACGTTCTATTTGGATATTCGCTTTCAATATACTCAGCCAACTCCATTGCCACATTTACATATTTATCAAGTTTTTGAGCTCTTGATACTCCTCCTGCAAATTGTAACCACCATTCATTACCTATTTCCACCAAGCCATTACCTATATTGGATACAGTAAGCGCTTCTTTAGTTCTCGCTTTCAAATTTGCTATTGCTGTATTCCATTGTCCTGAACCAACAGTTGTATTCATAGCCTCTGCAGTTGGGAGCACAATACTATAATTCGAAATATGACTTTTTAATGTAGAAACTGAAGCTCCAGGTTGCGAAGGTGTATTATTCCAACCTGGTGTTGTATTACTTGTCCAAGCATAAAACTCAGATTCCCAACCCCCAGGATATCTGACAACCGTTGCACCTATGTTACCTAGAGTATTAGCAAAATTTGAAAACGTATTATCGGGTATTTGACGCCAATCATTATTAACCCCAAAAATATCAGGGTAAATATCTACAGCATCAGCTGCGTCAACAGACAACGTTATATCTGCATTAGAAGCCCCTCCTCCGCCTGTTGTTGGGTTGTCATCTGTATCATCAAACTGAGAATCATTAGGATCTGTTGCATCGCTTGTACTACATGCGAATACTAACCCTAAAAATACCAAGGATATAATTTTTTGAATCTTTATCATTGTCATTTTTTTATTCTTAACATTTTGACTGAAGACAAAAGATATTAACGCAGAATTTCACCGCATCCAAACTTTACTCCATATATTATTGTTTAATACTCCTATTTAAGTGTAGCCTTTAGCGTAACTATAGATTTTCCAGGAATTCTAATATTATCAAAATCCATTGATGACTTTCTAAGATTACTTCCCATAGAGGTTGTGAAAGCTTCAAAACTATCATTTATCACTTCAAAATCTTCACCGTAGTTATCTAAAGTGATATCTCTACTACTATCAGTATTATTGATGCATACCAATACTAAATCGTTGTTAGCAGTACTCTTATAACCAGAAATCATAAAATTTTCAACCGAAGCTGTTTCACCATAATCTGGGTCAATAACATCAAATCGCACCATGCCCGGTCTTATAAATCGGCTAAAATTACCAAGTGCCCAAAGCAACTTATTATCGGTAATTGAACCATCCGTATGCGCTGGACCGTTAGAATTAGGCTGATACAGAATTAAATTAAATCTAAACGGATGATCTCCAAATGTAGATTGGTTAAATGCCGTCCAGAAACTCCAACCAGTAGCATTACCAAAGACTAAATCGGTGTGAATAATACGACTCATCCATAACGCATAATCAATCTCCTGAAACGTAGACACATCTTTATTTTGTTGATAGGCTGTACCCAATAAACTATACTCTGTTTGCCAGTAATCTAAACCATAACCAGCTAATGCTGTCCTTAGTGACTTACGTTGCCTCAGAGACTCATTGGTAGTGCCGTTACTGAAATAACTGTGACCAGCAATGTTTTTTGACAGATTTGGCAAATCACCAATGTAACTTGGACTTGACGCATTAAAAAACGAAGCTACTTGATTTACCGTGTTACCAGAACCTTCAAACAAATACTTTAACTGCGCTGCTTCTGGTATCATTATTTTAGCATTTACACCTTTTTGGGTAAAAACCTCATCTATTATTCTGGTAACCACCGCTATTTCAGCATTGGTTGCCTTTGTACCAGACTGTTGTGCCTGACCTACTTCTGCATTCCATTCGTATTGCGTTTCATTAAAAGGACAAACCGTTACAATGTTATAACCTTTATTTTCATAGTTTTTTACAACGTCTGCCAAAAAATTAGCGAAATCGTCATATTTATCAGGTTGACAATTAAAAGTAGGCACATCGCTAGTACTAAACACATATCCATTTTTAGTCATAAAATAAGGTGGCGAGCCCGTCCAAGCAGTAAATTTATTCACACCATATTCTCTTGCTTTTGACATAAACCATTGCTCTCCAGCTTGCTTCGTCCAGTCGTAACTTCCATCTGGTGCCAAATAACACTCCATTTCACGAAACCAGCTGTTGGCTCTAAATCCACTATTGGCTTGGTCCGCAGACCCTTCCCCAATAATCGTACGCCATAAGGAAAGCCCAATACCTTTTGGATTCCCTTGAGAATCTGTTTCTGTACTAAAAAGCCATTCTGCTGCTCTATTTCTGGTAGCGTCGGGCCATTTTCCAACCCATTGGTCTTGAAAACCGCCCGATGCTCCAAAATGATCAATCATTTGAAACGTATTATTTAAGTTAAGGGTCACCCCTTCTTCTGGTATATCAAATTTTGGATCATTGGGATCTGTTGCACTATCTGAGCTACAACCAAAAAACACCCCAATACTTAATAAAACAAAAATATACCGATACAATTTCAACATGATTTATGATTTAAATATTAAATAAATTTTAATACCCAGGATTTTGAGTAATATTTCCCCTAGACAATTGAATCTCCTCTGGTGGAATAGGCCAAACCATATGGATATTGGGATCGAACAACGCACCACTATTTTGTGGCTCTAATAAGTTTGTGGTTTCAAATGGATCTGTACTTACTTCAGTATTGTATTTAACAAAGGATCCGTTTGGACCTAGAATTAATGCTATTCTAGGCACTCCATTTATTTTTTGTCTTCTTAAATCATATAACCTGTGTTGTTCTAGAGCCATTTCCAAACGTCTTTCTTTCCAAATAGCATCTCTCAACGCAGTGCCAGATAATGACAAGTTGGTATTTAAACCTACACGATCTCTCACTAGTTTTAATGAATTTCTTGCAGCCGTTTCATCACCATTGAAATAAGCCGCCTCTGCATGGAATAAAATAACATCTGCCAATCTTATATGTATGTACTGTCCAGGTATTTGTCCTCTTTGATAAGGCTCAGGTCTTTCCCCTTGAGGAACATAGAATTTTCTGTTGGTACGCCCCGATTTATTTTCACTAGGTTTACCATCAAACTCTGTTACGGCAGGATCACCAAAAACCGGTTCTCCGTGCTTTATAATAGTAGATCTTAACCTAATGTTATCGCCTTCGCTTAAAAAGGCATTTTCTAAATCACTGGTGGGAGAACCCCAACCCCAGCCACGATCACCGCGGCTACCGTTTGTAATAGCATATTGAGCTCCAACTTCACTAAACGTTGGGTTATTAATAAACTCTATAGCGAAAATAGACTCTACTCCATGTGCATTTCCTACTCTGTAAATATCAGCAAAATCTGGTTCTAAACTGAACTCTCCTGAATCCATAACCGTTTTGGCCATAGACTGAGCTTGCCCCCATTTTTCTTGGTACAAATATACTTTTGCCAATAATGATTGCGCCGCTCCTTTAGTAACCCTTCCTAAATCTGAAGGGGCATATTCGCTTTTCCTTGGTAAATTATTTATGGCAGCCAATAAATCTTCTTCTATAAAAGCATACACTTCTTCAACAGACGCACGTGTTTTATCATTTATTGAAGGATCCAATATTTCTTCATAAGAGGCCACTATTGGCACCCCTCCAAAATTTCTAACTAAATCAAAATAGAAAAATGCCCTTAAAAACCTTGCCTCTCCAATATACTGAGTTTTCTTATCTTCGTCAATATCTATATCAGGAAGTCTATCTAGAGAAATATTAGCTCTGGTAATACCAATGTAGTGACTCTCCCAGAAAGCATTAAAATAAGTAGACCCTGGAAACACATTGTATTGTGCAATTCCTGTAATATCAGGCCTAGGTTGAGCCGTATTACCTGCCCAGTTATCATCAGAGGCCATTTCATTAATCTGGCGCTGGAAATTTACCTGCCACCAGCTTTCAGCATTTACTTTTCTATAGATACCGTTAATAAAGAATTCTGCATTCTCAGCATTAGCGAAGAAATCATCTAAGGTCTGTCTACCCTGTAAGGGCTGATCTAAAAGTTCGTCTTTATCGCAGCTTGCAAAAAACAAGTTTGCGATAATCACTAAAAATAAAACTATCTTTTTCATAATTTTTATAATGTTAAGTTTAATCCTAATAAATATGTTTTAGACACTGGGTTTCTTGCGAAATCAACCCCTGTACCATTTATAATACCTCCTGATTGCACCTCAGGATCAAATCCACTATAGTTTGTAATTGTAATTAGATTTTGTCCAGCCACATACAAACGACATCTTGAAAACCCTTTGACATCAAAATTATATCCCAACTGAATATTTCTCAATCTAAGATAAGATCCATCTTCAATAAACAAATCAGAAGGATTCTGGTAATTCCCGTTTCTATCCAACTCTGTTAACCTTGGAAACCTTGCACCTGTATTATCTGGAGACCAAACAAGATCCTGAGCTCCTTCAAGTACATTTAGGTTTTGTGTTCCTGCATATAAAGTTATACTATTATTATTAAACACATCATTACCAAAGGTTCCATACCATTGCATAGACATATCAAACTTTTTGTACTCCATATTGATATTTAAACCACCATAAAAATCAGGAAATGGATTACCTATAGTTGTTAAGTCATCATCATTTAAAACACCATCTCCATTTTGATCTACATAACGTAGATCTCCCACTTGAGCGTTAGGCTGAATAATCGTTCCGTCCTCTGAGGTATGAGAATTTAACTCGGTTTGATTTTGAAAGATTCCAGAAGTTTCATACCCTTGGAATAACCCAACCGTTTGACCTAACTCCGTAATTTTAATAAATCTGTTACCTAAGTTTTCTCTTTTAGCACCAAGAATAACCTCATTACCAGGCGCAAGCTCTATAGCCTTACTCTCATTGGTGGACAGTGTTAGATTAAGTCCTAATGAGAAATCATTCCATTGTTTGTTATACCCTAAAGCAATATCAACACCTTTAGATTCAAAACTACCAACGTTTTGAGCTACTAAACCAGGCACTCCTGTATAATTAGGTAGTTCTACACTAAACAATAAGTCTTCAGAAGTTTTAACATAGTACTCCGCAGAAAGTGTCAATTCATTGTTAAATAGTCCCATCTCTACACCAAAGTTTTTATCTCTCACTGTTTCCCATTGCAGGTCTGGATTTCCAAATTGCCCTAAAAAGCTTGAAATTACACGTTGCCCACCAAGAACAAAACTATCGGTTCCAACTGAAAAGAATTGACCATCTCTACTTATATTCTGGTTTCCAACTTCACCAATCCCAACTTTTAATCTTAAGTTGTTAATGGTTTCACTTTTAAACCAATCTTCAGAATCCACATCCCATGCAACAGAAGCACTAGAAAACACCCCAGTTCTTCCATCTTTAGGAAATCTTGAGGACTGGTCAACCCTTACAGAACCAGTTACAAAATATTTATTATCATAACTGTAAATAGTTCTAAAAACACCAGACAAGATATTATTAGTAGCCTCATTACCTAGAGCTCTAACCGTTTCTCCTTCAGCAGCATCTAATTGCCATAAATTTTGATTGGTATCACTTAGAAGACCGTCTCTGTAACCACGTAAATAATTCCAGTTTTCTGAGTCGAATAAAATACCCCCTAAGAGATTAAGATAATGTTTTTCGTTTATGGTTTTATCAAAAGTTATAGTATTGTTAATAACGTAATCAAAATTTTGAGTTACATTTTTTGTATAATTACTAATCTCATTTTGACGGTTTGGACTAATAAAATATTCTGGATTAAAAGTCTCCCAAGTTAATGCCGTAATGTTAAGACCTAACTGTGATGAAAAAGTAAGATTAGGGGTAATCTCAAAATCCAATTGGGTATTTGAAAAGAACCCAAAAAAGTCATTTTCAGCAAATTGTCTTGCTATCGCACCTACTGGATTAGGCACCAAGTTTTGAGAATCAGCATAAATACTATATATATTACGTCCTTCTCTCTCACTTTGTGGAATAAACACCGGTGTTAATGGATCTATTCTTAACAAATTAAATAACAGATTGGGCGTGTTTTCCCATTTTTCAACTCTTGGACTAATATCTTGTTTTAGTTTAACCCTATCTGAAATTTTAAAATCTACATTAAAACGACCAGTAACCCTTTGGTAATAACCTTTTGCATAGTTAGATTGTTGATCAAACACACTAACACTACCAGAATACTTAATATTATCACTTCCTCCAGACGCTCTGAGATTTGCATTTATAACTGGTGCATAATCTTCAACAACCTCATCCCACCAGTCTGTTCCTTCTCCAAAATCTGCAGGATTATATAAAGGTGTATTCCCGTCATTTGTTCTTCTAGTATTTATAACCTGAATATACTCTTGTGCTCCCGCCGCGTTAATTTTATCCCAATTTTGAACGCCATAATTAAAATCAAAATTCACAGTTGCTTTACCTGATTTACCCCTTTTGGTAGTAATAAGGATTACACCGTTTGATGCTCTAGACCCATAAATAGCCGATGCTGATGCATCCTTTAATATTTGAAAGCTATCAATATCCTGAGAGTTAACAGCATTTAAAGACGTACCGTCTGGTTGCAACACTCCATCAATAACAATAAGTGGATTGGTAGTAGCATTAGCTGTGGTAATACCACGCACCAAAATTCTTGGCGACGCTCCTGGAGACCCACCTGATGATAATACTTGTACACCCGCTGCTCGCCCCTGTAGTGCCTCAGCAGGGTTACTGGCTACTTGTTTAGCAATTTCTTCACCTTCTACAGTCGCAATTGAGGTGGTGATTTTATCTCTCTTTACAGCACCATAACCAATAACTACAATTTCATCCAATTGTTCATTATCAGTAACAAGCGTTACATTTATACTACTTCTATTGTCTACTGATACCTCTTGGGTTTTAAAGCCTACATAGCTAAAAACCAAGGTAGCGTTATCCCCAACAGTTAAGGTATAATTTCCATCAAAATCAGACACAAATCCATTGGATGTATTTTTCTCAAGGACGTTAACACCAGGCACTGGTTGCCCTTGTTCGTCTGTAATAGTTCCTTTTACAGTATTTTGAGCCATCATTGTAAAACTGAAGCACAACATACTGAATGCAATTAAAGCTATTTGTTTCATTTAATTTGCTTTTTAATGTTTGGTTGTTATTAATTTAATTTAGTGAAATTAGGTTAAGAAATACAAACAATAATAACCTTAAGGCTTATTGAAAAATCTCTAACACACAGGAAATCGAGAACGCTCAGAAAACAAGCGTTCTCAATGTATCCTTATATTTTATCTCTCTCTGGCAATAATTCGATTTAGGTGGGTATCGAAAATAAATGTATAATCTTTGTTCAAGGCACTATCTTCAAATACATAGTTTGAGCCTCCTCCAGGAATTGTTTGAGATCTGTCATCTGGATTTGTTCTCCAAAACGGAGCCCAACCAGATGTGTTTGCATTTAATATATAACCATTAGCTCCCTCATCGTTAGGCTGATCTTGCAAGGTAACATCGATATTCCATAAATAACTATTAGTAGCATCTTGTGTAAACGGTTTTCCAGATAAAAAATGCCAACATCTTGTACTACCGTCATTGTTGTCTGTACAAGTTGATGTTACCGCATCTATATAGATACCTCTTCCTATAATATAAACTTGATCAAAAGCCGTATCAGTTGGCGTATACGGTGTTACTGTATAAGAAAGATCTCTAATATCCATGCTCACCTCATAATAGCCTACCCCAGGAATAATAATTGGGTCTATGGTTTCATCCTGACCTAAAACTAATTTTCCTGGATTACTTGGATCTGCTCCAAAAGTAAAAGGCTTAAAGGAACCTTGTTGCGGAACAAAGCGAACTTCTGAATTAGCAGCGGTAGAATAATAACGTCCTGTAAACACATATCCATCTTCACCAGACAATTGACTACCTACTGTACTGAATGGTATACCAAAAATATCTTGGTTTAATGCAGCATCACTAGTTTCATCAGTTAAATACATAGCATTAAACTGCAAATCACTCACTACACTTACAGACACACTTGCTGTAGCTTCGTTTCCAGTAGTATCGGTTGCAGTTATGTCAAATGTATAACTTCCTGGATTTGCCACATCTAAACTGTTAGTATAGTTAAAAGAAGCGCCAGAAACTGCAATAGTCTCATTTAAAAGATCACTTTCAATTTTCAATTCGGCCAACTCCCTATCAGCCAAATCAATGTTTAGATCAATTTCATTACCAGTTCCTATTAATATTGTAGCACCATCTACTGGACTATTAATTGTTATCGTTGGAGCTGATATATCTTTATCTAAAGTAACCAGAACATTTCTTGTTGCTGAAACATCACCGGCGTTAGTTATTGTTACCGCTACAGTATGAACACTAAATTCTTCAGCATCATCTGGAACTTTAAATTTATATGAGATATTGTAAGTTTCTGGTAAAGAATCTTTAATTATTGTTTTATCTAAAAACCATGGATCGTATTTTAAGTTAACTGATTTAATTCCAGCTGGATCAGTTACAATACCTTCAAAAAGTAATTCTTCTCCTGGTAATGAAGAAACTTCTTCGATTAATGATTGAAATTCTGGAGTAGAATCTACGCTAACGGAATCGTCATTATCACAACTTGCTATTAGTACTAACGCAAATACCAAGCTAATGCCTACAAGCAATTTTAATTTAGTTTTTTTCATCATTTTTTATTTAGTTTATTGTTTTTTTAAATTTCAAAACATAGACGTTATAACATTAAAACCAGTGTGCCAACAATTAAAACGTCTCAATAGTAAAACAAGATTATTATCAAAAATCAACTCTATTTTTTAGTTTATATCAAAAAATGTAAATTGAATTTAATTATACATGACCATATCATACAAATCTACATTAGATTAATCTGATATTAATAGACAAAAAAACCATAAACATGGATAAAAATACTTAACATGTTAATTTTTTTATTATACTTGTAACAAGAAAGCATGCTGCTATAGACTTTAATGTTGAATAAAGAATAATATACAGCTAATATTTTAAATGAGAAACTAAGTATATTCAGGTTGAGGAAGATATATTTATTTTCTAGAATTAATCAACATTAACAGGGCTACTTTTTTTTAAAATCGAAGACTGCTTGGTGATTTAATCTCTAAAATTTTATTTAATACTATAACTGAATTTTAAATTATTTAAAATGGATAACGTAACACTGCAGGAAGGCTTCATTGGCCAAAAGATGATAGCCTTACCTGAATCGATTATTCAAGACTCGAAGAAAAATAAAATTTCAAAGAATTTTTATGTTAGTGATTTAGGGTATTATCCAAGAGCACATCATCATTACAGACAAAGAGAAAAGGGAGCACATCAATATATATTTATTTACTGCACTAAGGGTAAAGGCGAAATATATATTAACAAAGATAAAACCATAATACAACCAAATGAATTCATTATTATCCCTAAAAACACCAGTCATCTTTACAGCGCTGACATTAATGACCCATGGAGTATCTATTGGTTTCATTTTGATGGCATTTTAGCAGATGAACTTTATAAAAGATATGACAAGACACATAACACTAAATATAAAAATATACCTTTTTCTAAAGAGCGAATACAGGCATTTGAAAAAATTTTCACCCTTTTCACAAGCAACTACTTAGAAAATCACATTGAATATGCTAACCTGCTAACTCTAAATTTTATCAACTATTTTATTTACCATGATTTTGAATCCAATGTAAAAAGAAATATTGATGTAACAGTTGTGACTTCAATAATTAAATATTTAACCGATAATTTAGATAAAAAATTTACCCTAGATGAAATTGCAGTTCGTTTTAATTATTCAAAATCATATTTACATACTAAGTTTAAAAATAAAACTGGCTATCCTTTGCTAATGTTTTTTAATTTAAAAAAAGTGCAGAAGGCTTGTGAGCTATTAAATTATACAGATTTAAGCATAAAGGAGATAAGTTTTCGGGTGGGATTTGAGGACCCTCTTTACTTCTCGAGGATATTTCGCAACTTCATGGGTAAATCGCCAAGGCAATACAAACAAAACTTACAGAAGTAAATTTATAGTCTTTAGCTTTAACCATAAGTAATAAACCAAAAGCAAACTCTAGTATTACGAGCTTGTTTGCATTTTCAACTTTCTGTTAATCTATTCATGATCGTGACAGGATTGTATAGGCTGAAAACATTCCGTTTTGAAAACAGAAAAACCGAAAACATTTTTTTGAGTAAACTCAATTTCGTTTTCGGCTTTTCTATTTATTTGTGATCGCGACAGGATTCGAACCTGTGACCGTTTGCTTAGAAGGCAGATGTTCTATCCAGCTGAGCTACGATGTTTTCTGATATTTATCTTTCTAGAGAAGCTGTCTTCAAATAATGTGTAAAACTTAACCTGATTATTATAATAACAGTAATGAATTTTAATATGAGTACAACAGCCGATTATGGCTAGAATAAAGTATTTGTTGCGTATTATAAAGTTTTATGTAATAAGGCTTATAATATGTTACTTATGCTGGTAAAGAAAAATAGATTTTCATTTTTTTAGCATAAAATTTGATGTGCTACACAGAGTGTTGGGAAATAACTGTTTCACATATTAGTGTTATAGCTTGCTGCACTTTAACTATCCTTTATGTATATATAGTTGTGGTAATCATATAATTCAATAGGTAGAACACCCAAATGTTGTTTACAAAATAACAAGGAGTTTATTAGAAGTAGGTTCCTGTGCTTAACACATAGAAGCTATTACAATCTAAACTCTAAACCAATTGAAACTACATCTCTAGACCCTCCAAAAACGATATCATACAACAAAGAACGGTGAGCAATAACTACGTCCATAGCATCTTTTATTTTATATTGCATTTTTGGTGCGAAATAAACACCTTCATTTATACAATCTCCGCTAATTCCAATGGTACCACCAAGGTCAAACCCTAGTATGAATTTCTTAGATAAATTAAATCGAGCAGCTGCAGATATTGGTAAATAAGACATGTCATCATGTGAAATATCACTTGTTTTGCTTTCAAAATAATAAGAATAGCCGGTTGAAATACCAGCATCAAAACTTTTAGATATTTTCCATAGGTAGTTTACTTCTAATGTTAGATTAAAAGCATAATGATATCTTGTATCCCCTATTGGTAATCCAGCACTAATCGTTGAATTAAAATTTTGTGAAATCGCCGTTATACTAAATAATAACACAATTGCGTTTAAACGTAAATGTATCATAATTACATTTATCTATTACACTTAAAAAGGTGTTCATTCAGTTTTATGTCCAAAACGATAATTTAGAGAAAACATAAACTTACCTGAAGCATCATAAACAGGATAATAAAAACTATCCTCCTTAAAAATGTACATTACATTTATACCAATATGGTCGGTAATTAGAGCTTCTGCTGATAGATAATTGGTTTCAAGGTTCCAAATACGCCCAAATCTCAAGCTGTAGTCTTGATTAAGTCCAAAAGAACTTCCAATACTAGATCTTGAATATAATGTTGGAAACGCTGTAGGCGTCATAAAACCATAATTATAATCAATATCCAAATATTTTCTGGGTCCAAATCGTAAATAGAACTCAGGTACTATGTTATAATCCTTTTGAGCGTCTTTAATATTACTTTCATTTAACATTTCAGTTTTATTAATCCGTAATTTACCAAGCTGTAAACCCAATCCTGCACCAAACCATTTTTTATCAATTTTAACAAAGGGATTAGCAGCAAATATAAACTCTGATTGCTTCAAGTCTGTCCTTAAATTGGTACTACTTATGTTACCGCCAGAAAGGTTTACACCATAAGTATATGTTTTATTATTCTTTTCTGTTACCTGCGAATATCCTAAACCTACCATTTGGTAAACCTGCTTGTAATATTCATAATCATAAGCGGTACCGCATTCACCTTCACGTGGATTAAAAGCTACTTCATTTGCAAAACTTCCGAAGGAGGCTCCTATATCTAGCCGTTTATATTGTTTAAATTTTGGTGTTTGATTAGGAATAGTCTGGGCTAAAAGATAAAATGGTGCTAGTAATAAACAACTGGTAATTAAACGGTACTTTTTTAACTTCGCATTGGAATAAAGATAATAAAGGGACAATAAAATTGCTGGAATAAATTTTATCCAAACAACAAGAAGTTCATAATAAGAAAAAAGTGGTCTAACCACATAGATTATTATGGATATACAGGTAATATATATAAAATCAACATGAATGTAAGGTGAGTTTTGCAAACCTTTTACAAACTCTTTCCTCGTTCGGGTTTCATAAATCCACAAAAGTAGACCTATAAAAATGGCATACCCCAACATACTCCATTGATAAGATCTTAATCCCAAATAATATATAGAATTAAACTGTGATCCATTGGGATCTCTAAAAAATTCAATTCCAAATCGCATTATAAAAAATAAAAATAATCCAAATAGCAGTGCACTTGCATTCTTTTTAAACAGTCTATGTGTTTTCCATACTATATAGCCAATAAGAAATAACAACAAGCTTTCATATACTTGAACAGGATGCAACGACAAAGAAAACAATGCATCGTTTTCTACAAGACCATAGTACCATTGATTGAAGTGGGCATGTGTACCCTTAGGATAGTGTACACCCCAAAAACCTTTAAAAGGCAAACCATAACAACAACCATTAAATAAGCACCCAAATTTTATAATACCTAAGGCAATCGGCCCCATCCAAGCATACAAGTCTAACATGGGGCGGTTAAATCCAAAAAAACGTTGGGATATTATCAATCCGGCAAGCCCAAACAACAACCCGCCAATTGAAGATCTATTATTAAACATTAGTGACTTTGTATTAATAGCACTAACCCAATCTTGTATCGGAATGGTGAATAATCGAGACCCGATAACCGTAAAAAGAGAAATCGTAGTTAGCATGAGTAACACCGACTGTAAATGATAGCTACGTTTTAGGCTTTTATAAATAACAACAAGAAATATAAACGAAAAAGCTAATAGATAAAATAACTTAAAATAAACGTTGGGGTTATCAATTGAAATATTCATTTTTCTTTATTTTTTAATTATAACTTTCTGTATGATTTTTAATCATGATATATCCTATAATTATCATATGAGTGATAAAACAGGACATATTTAACAGGTCCACTACTACTTTAAATAATATTAGTACAATTGGAGGTATACTATTTTTATTATTGTAACCAGAATTTATGAGTATCTAAAACATATCTTCACTCTAATATAGCGTATGCAATATCGATAAGAACGTATCTTCTTCCATAACCGCTCGATACAAGTATTAAGTAAATAGCTATATTACTTCAAAGTATCGAGCAGATCGTAGGGTAAGATTAAAAACAAAACGTAGTCTTTTATTATGCCATGACATAAAACCTATTAAATGTAGCCATTTATTGAAGTATAGTAAATGATTTATATCATTTTAAACCGTCATTATCTGAGAAATATTAAACTTTCTTCTTAATTGTTAGGTACGTATGGCTGGTTATAAAATATTAATAAATGGAAAGCACCTATTAATCTATGACACTAAACCATATTAAGCGCTTTATTAGATTTAATGCTACATGAATATAGGTGCTATTTTTAGAAATGCAATGGTTAAAGTGGTCAATATAGTTAGCGGGTTTAACGTGTAAAAAAGCCAAATTATCTTGTTCTCTGGGGTATTAAAACTACCATGAACAAAAAACCCTCACTAAAAACAGCAAAGGCTTCTGTAATTGCAAGAGGATTGTATATCCTGAAAACATTCCGTTTTGAAAACAGAAAAACCGAAAACAATTTTTTGAGCAAACTCAATTTCGTTTTCGGCTTTTCTATTTATTCGTGACCTCAATATGGGAGAGTTCAAACTTTATAGCAGAACTTAATTTGATTCTTAAAAGTCATTTTGATTATAAAAAATAAACCCACAACTTTATGGGTTGTGGGTTCGACTAGTGGCCTCAATAAGTGAAAGTTCAAACTTTATTGAGGATTTAAAGAGCTTTTTATCTTTCGATTTTTGATTTTCTAAAACTGTAGTCAGCCCCTTAAAGAGTCAAGGGTCAAGATTTTAATCCCTGACAAAACGCACTGAAAAGCCGAACCGCTTGACGTAGTCGCTGCCGTTCCCGTTCAGAAAATTGCTATTGTAGTTCAGGTAGCGGTTCCATGCGTAATAAGTATAGACCTCAGTGGAACTCAAAAAGAAAGCATTGTTACCCTCATCGTTGAACGAACCACTGTAGTAACGGTAACCCTCAGGGAAGGCATTAAAGCCGCTGCTGTTGTTCAAGCTTTGGTCATTGCCTATTGCTCCAGCATTTGTTGAACTTTTCCAGCTATTAAAAACAATGCTGTCTTTACCCCCATTCCTGGAATACTTTTTAATAGTGTTAATTGATGTTGCTGGTCCTGTTTTACCAGTTCCAACAATCGAGACTCTAAAGCCTCTACCTCATTGTTTAAATGCTTTAAATTGCGCTTTAAGGATCTATAAACAAACCTGGACGGAACGCCCAGTACTTCCTCGCCTTTTAACTTGTTCTTGGTAGCTGTTCTGTGTTTTAAATAGCTATCCAATAACCTGAAGAGCTGCAGGCACTCACTCTGAATGTCCGTCAGGGCATTATACAACGGGACATCGTTCGTCTGCCCGTAATCACAGATAGCTTTCGCATCACTCCTATCGGTCTTAACTGACCCGTCCTGAATAAAGGCTACATAATTTTAAACATTATGTACAAAAATGACAAAGTAATCAGACGGTATTCAGAACCTTTTAAATTAAAATAATAGCAAAATGAAATCTATCTTAACATTACTATTCTTAGTAGGACAATTATCACTAATCTACGCTCAAAATTGGGTATTGGATTTTGATTCATCTCTAAAAACAGCCCAAGATTCTAATAAAACCATCATACTTGTTTTTTCGGGTTCGGACTGGTGCGCACCGTGTATGAAATTAGAAAGAGAAATTTGGGAAACCGATACATTTCAGAAATATGCTAATGATCATTATGTAATGGTTAGAGCGGATTTTCCGAGAAAGAAAGCCAATAAATTATCAAAGGAACAGGAGGAAAAAAATGCATATCTTGCAGAAATGTACAATCCTAATGGTTATTTCCCATCAGTTGTAATTATTGACAAAAACAAAAAAGTATTGGGGCAAACAGGATACAGAAAATTATCACCTCAAAAATATATTGAGCATTTAAACAGTTTTATTAAATAAATATGACAAGAATTCTTTTGTTTACTTTTTTTCTTCAGTTTGCATGCTCAAATGCACAAGAAGCTTTTCATAAAACTACCAAACTAATGGGTAGTAGATTTGACCTAACAGTTGTAGCCAAAGACTCAACAGATGGAAAGAAATACATTGAAACTGCTATTGAAGAAATAACAAGAATAGAAAAACTAATTTCATCATGGGACACTAACTCTCAAACATCAGAAATTAATCGTAATGCAGGTATTAAACCTGTGAATGTTGACAAAGAATTGTTCGATTTAATAGAAAGAGCAACAGCTATTTCAAAATTAACAGATGGAGCTTTTGATATTAGTTATGCTTCAATGGATAGAATTTGGAAGTTTGATGGCAGTATGACTAAAATGCCATCTAAAGAGGAAATTACAGCATCAGTTGAAAAAGTGGGCTATCAAAACATTGTTTTAGATAAAGAAAATTATACCGTATTTCTTAAATTAAAAGGGATGAAAATTGGATTTGGTGCTATTGGAAAAGGCTATGCCGCAGATAAAGCAAAACAGCTACTTATTTCAAAAGGTGTAAGTTCAGGAATCATTAATGCCTCAGGTGATATGAACACTTGGGGAAGACAACCCAATGGAGAAGATTGGACTGTGGCAATAACCAACCCAATGAATAAAAACAAAGCCTTTGCCTTGCTTCCGCTAAAACAAGGTGCTGTAGTGACTAGTGGCGATTATGAAAAATTTGTAATGTTTGACGGAGTGCGCTATGCGCACATTATCAACCCCAAAAAAGGCTACCCGTCCAAAGGTATTATCAGTGTTACTGTTTTTGCACCAACTGCAGAACTTGCCGATGCCTTAGCTACTTCTATATTTGTAATGGGTAAGGATGTTGGCTTAGACCGTATCAATCAAATACCAAATGTAGAATGTATTATTATTGATACAGAAGGAAATATACATCAATCTCAAAACATAAAAATAAATGAAAAAACGAATTAACCTTATTGTCATTACAGTTTTATCACTTGTAAGCTTTAGTTCTTGTGTAGCTGTAAAACCTTATGAAATGGTAAATATCAACGACCCTGACATGGAGTTGTCAGATAGAAAAACTAAAAAGTTTCATACAGCCTTTCAAGTTTATCGTGAAGGAGCTTCAGGTGGTAACGGTGGAAAATCTGGAGGTGGTTGTGGTTGTAATTAAAAAATATTATATGAGGAACGTAATTATAAGTTTGATTACTTTACTGCCTTTTTGTGGTTTTGCCCAACAAAGTGCAGATAGTACAGCGTTTAAGAAAAGGGCTTTAGAAACCACAGAATTGAGTATTTTAACTAGCTTTTACACCCAAGATGGGAAAAATGCTGCTGTTACAGGTGGTATTGGTTCAGAGCAACTCAATGACTATGCTACAACCATAAGCGTGTCTATTCCTGTAAAGCAAGATGGTATTTTAAGTATCGATGGTACCATATCGGCTTACACGTCTGCATCTTCTAGTAATTTAAATCCTTGGTCTGGAGCATCTAATGGAGAAGGTGATGACGATGATGACGATGATGACGATGATGACAATTATGGTACAGGAGCTAATACTGGTACACCTTGGGCAGCATCCTCAGGGGCTTCTCGCCAAGATGTTTGGACAAATTTAACCGTTGGTTACAGCCATTACTCAGAAGATAGAAATACCATATATAGTGGTAATATGAGTGTTTCTAACGAATACGATTACTTCTCATTAGGTGCTGGAGCTGGTTTGGTAAAACTTTTTAATCAAAAAAACACCGAGTTAGGAATAAAAGCAAATGTCTATCTAGACAATTGGAGGCCTGAATATGCTACAGAAATAAAAACCTATATTGAAAATGGTGGTGATTTAAATAGGGATTTTTTTGAAGGCACTGATATATTAGATCAAAACGGCAATATTATTGATAAGTTGTCTGTAAATGCATGGAACCCTGCGGGTAATAGCTTAATAAATGATACTAAAAGAAACACATATTCTGCTTCCATAAGCCTCTCTCAGATAATAAGTAAAACAACCCAGATTTCTCTCTTTTCAGATATTGTATATCAAACAGGTTGGTTGGCCAACCCAATGCAACGCGTTTATTTTGCAGATAAGTCCAATTTTTACATAGGGACGGCTTCAAGTATTCCGTTTTATACCGAAGAACGAAATAAAGACGTTTTTCAATTAGCTGACGATATAGAGAGACTACCCAATAATAGATTAAAAATTCCGATAGGTATAAGGTTCAATCAGTATATTACAGAAAATTTAGTACTACGTTCTTATTATAGATATTATTTTGATGATTGGGGTATTACTGGGCATACCATTAATGCAGAATTAGCTGTAAAACTGGGGCAAAAATTCACGGTTTATCCTAATTATCGTTTTTATACTCAAACAGCAGCAGATTATTTTGCACCTTTTGAGCAGCATCAGTCTACTGAAGAGTTTTACACTTCGGATTTTGACCTATCTAGATTTAGTGCTAGTCAAATAGGGTTAGGATTAAAATATACTGACATTTTTACCAAAACACATATTTGGAAGTTCGGATTGAAAAACTTAACACTAGACTATAATTATTACAATCGGAGTACTGGACTAAATGCACATATAGTTTCTTTTGGTGCAGACTTTATAATTGACAAATAAAGATGTACTTGTGCTAACAAAGAACTGAGTTAAAAAACAAGCAATTTTAGGCTAATTTTGAAACAAAGTTCTCATCCTAAGGCAATCCACTTTTTGCAATAGCAAAGGCTTGTTTTAATAGTTTGTCCCGTCCTGAATAAAGGCTACATAATTTAAAACATTATGTATAAAAACAACAAATAAATATTCTAATAAATGAAAATATCAATTTTAGCAATCTGCTTAATATTCTTTACATATTTTGAATTGACAGCTCAAGCAGAATTCGTTCTTGAACCTTCTCAAAGTATGATAATGACAGGAAAAGGAACTGGACAAGACGCGACAATTAATCCTTATTTTGGGCAAAATTGCTATGCGATAGTAAAAAATATTGGAGAAAGGAAATTCTCTATTAGAGTTCAAAAAAAGGGTGAAATTATTGAAGAAATTTCTATTCAAGTGGGTGAATTAAAAAAAGTGAAGCTACTAATAGGTTATGAATTATACTTGGATCCAAACCCAAAAGGAAAAACAAAAGCTAGGGTGGAATATGAAAAAATAATTGAATAAGAACGTATATTAACCTTATTTCTCTCTTTTGTTCTTTCTGATTTATACCTAAATTTAATGAAGTACAAACTTAAGCCGTTTATAATTCATTGCTAGTACTCGCCTACTTCTGAAAATCCTCGCGGATTTTCAGTTTGGTTTGTACTTGCAAAGTTAAGTACTAAACCACGCAACTATTCTTATACCAGTCCGCTAGGATGTAATTGTCTGCAGCACTTGGAACCACGTTTTGCGAACGCTCCCATTCCATTAATGACATCCCAACCTCCACTGTTAGTTGCACCTCAACCATTTTCACTGTATATTTACGATAGTCTCAAGAACCGCACCCTTAAAGGAGCCCGCAAAACTGCGCTTTACGCAATAGACGTTGTAATGCATTTAAAAACTTTAAAAATGAAAAAAATTAATCTTACAATTTGCATATTGGTATTACCAATATTACAGCTGTTAGCGCAAGAGCGTTGTTTAACTACTGAAAATCTGAAAAAACTAGACGCTTCTTGGGAAAAGGCTCAGTTAGAATTAGACTTTGATACTCTCGATTCTTTGTTAGCTGAAGATTTTATATGGGTCCATAATCATGCAAATACAATAGACAATAAAACGGCTGTTTTAGAAAGAGTTAATCGATATTTAAAAAGCAATAATCGAAATACTAAATCAAGAATTTCAAAAGATGTTAAAGTCATAATTTTGGGAGCTACTGGTATTGTTTCTGGTTATACTGTTGTGGATAGAGGGCCCGTACCCACCACCTATAAATTTATGAGAACTTACGTAGAGACAAATGGAAAATGCTATCTTCTGGCTAACCAGACTATGGCAATTCCTGAAAATGAAAAAGATTAATAAAATGATACCTCTACACCGTATAAAGCAAATTAATTCTGAAATTAAAAATCTTGAATAACAAACGACTAACACCGTAGAAAACAAATCTACTTTGGCTCACAAATTAGGATAAAATGAATTTTTTAATTTTTATAATAGTACTACTTATTCTTTTGATTACATTCTTCTCTTTTAATAAGAGGTTTATAGGGATAAGAAAAAAGTATACTAATGGCATTGATTTCTATTTCACGCTAATTGCTACAATTATTGGTGTATTGTTAGCCTTCTATTTTTCTGATTTGGCAGAAAGAAAAAAAGACAAACAATACGTTATAGATATGCTTAAAATTTCTAAAAGCAATGTTGACCAAAATATTCTAGAAAATAAAAACCTTATTAACCTATACAAACGCGTAGAATTAGATTCTTTAAACGTTGCGATTAATGCTTTAAACTACCCCGTATTTACAGAGCAAATAATCTTCGCAGACCCAAAAATTAATCAATATGTTTCTAGGACAACTTACAAATCCCTTTTGTCTAGATTTGAATCTTCAAAAAAAATGAGAAATTTGTTTCATACCTATTCTTTCATTCAAAGTAGTATAGTAGCTGAACAATACAACTTAACGCTAACCAAAATTTCTACTGACTTGAACTTAGAAATCCAGTTGCAAAAGGAAATATTGGATGAAATTGAGGTTGTTAAAAAGAGAGATTCATTGCATATAGTTTTTAGAAATAGAATAGAAGAAATTAATACAAACCCTATAATTAATAAGTAACGTATTAAACTAATTCTGATTTCTACATAACATCGAAACAGAGGTCATTATGAACAATTAAAATGTAAACCATGATTATTAAAACTCTCTTATTACTTCTAATTGTATTTACTGTTTTTTTTCTTTTCCAGCTACTAAAAAGAAAAAATGGCGCTGAGCTTTTTAATTTTTTAACTACAACTTTGGCAACGTTATTAGGTGTTTTAATAGCCGTAAGCTTAACAAATTACCAAGAAAAACTTAAAGAGACGGAGGATACTGTTAAACTAATGAAATCCGCGAAACGAACCTTAGACCTAAATTATGAATATGCAAAAGGGACAATACAATATCTTGAATCTCAATACAAGGACTCTTTAAATTCTGAGGTGAAAATAAATAGAGAATTAATTAATAATTCACTTCCCTATCCAGATTTATTCGAACAAATTATTTTAAGTGAAAATTCTTCTAAGAACATCTCTGAGGCTTCTTTATTTAATATGTACAATGTACTTGTTAATCTGCGGAGGCTATCAGGAAAAAATATTGAAAGGAGAACGTATTTAAGAGAGCTAGAGCGATTAAAAACAATAATGCAACTTGAAATTGATTATCAATCTGGAAATTTATCGTATTCAGCATTAGAAAAGAAAATACAAACCATCGTAAAAAAGGATTTGCAATAAAAATTATTGCTGTTTCCTTTACGTTTTATATCACAGCAAATTACATACGTTAATAGTTGGCTGAGTCCTTAGAATTATTTTGGGCAATGCAATACTATAGCTAACCGCATTAGAAAGCAATTTCCTAGAGGTAAAATTAGTTTTAGTACATTTGAAAATACTCATAAAAACCATGAAAGTTTTAGGAATAGATATTGGAGGCTCTGGCATGAAAGGCGGAATTGTTGATTTAGAATCTGGAGAAATGATCACCGAACGTTATAGGATACCAACCCCTGCATCACGAAAACCAAAAGAAATGGCAGAGGTGTTCAGGGATATTGTAAATCACTTTGAGTATAAAGGCCCTATTGGATGTGGTTTCCCAACTATTATAAAACACGGTGTATGCAAGTCGGTCAGCAACCTTAACAAAGGATGGTTAAATTTAGATACACAAAAATTATTTTCAGATGCTTGCGGGCAACCTGTAACTGTTATTAATGACGCCGATGCCGCAGGATATGGGGTAATGAAATATGGTATAGGCAAAAATGAAAACGGCTTGGTGTTAATGATAACCATAGGCACAGGAATAGGAAGTGGCGCTTTTTTTGACGGTGTACTTATTCCTAATTTTGAACTAGGCCAAATACCTTACAAAAGGTATAAAAAAATTGAGCATTATGCTGCAGATTCAGTAAGAAAGAACAAGAATCTTAGTTTCAAGGAATTTGGAAAACGCGTCAATAAATTTTTAGAATTTGTAGATATTTTAGTTTGTCCAGACCTTATTATTTTAGGGGGAGGTGTATCAAAATATTTTGATAAATTCGAAAAGGAAATAAAAATTGAAACCCCCGTAAAACCAGCTATTCTAGGCAATCATGCAGGAATTATTGGTGCAGCTGCCGCTGTATCATTTTAAAACAGTTTGTATTTTCTTAGTTGTCGTTTGCATTAAAGCTATCCTAAAGGCCCTAATTAGGATATTTATCCCGAATCTTATCTAAGCTCAAATTGTGTATACTTCCCTCGTGTGTATGCTGCTTAGACGTGTCAGGAACGTAGGTGCCATCTTGCACTTGGCCACCAATTTTTTGATACGCTTCCCTAAATGACAAACCTTCAACAACGAGCGTGTTTATATTATCTACCGTAAATAGATATTTGTACTTATCATCCTGAATATTTATATCCTTTACGATGACCTGCTGTATTGAGTAATTAAATATATCTAAAATGTCCTTTAACTCTTCAAAAGCGGCAATCATATTTTCTTTTAACAACTGAAAATCCCTGTGATATCCACTCGGTAAATTATTGGTAATTAATACCATTTCAGTTTGAAGTGCTTGTATTTTATTGCACTTGCCACGAATTAATTCAAAAACATCTGGATTCTTTTTATGTGGCATAATGCTACTACCTGTGGTTAATTCATCAGGAAAGGAAATAAAGCCAAAATTCTGACTCATGTACAAACATACATCCATGGCAAATCTAGAAAGCGTATTCGCTAAACTACCTAAGGCTGCTGCAATGGTACGTTCGTTTTTACCACGGCCCATTTGAGCCGCAACCACGTTGTACTTTAAAGTTGAAAACTTCATTTCTTTGGTGGTTAACTCCCTATCGATTGGGAACGAACTACCATAACCAGCTGCAGAACCTAAAGGGTTCTGATCTACTGTTTTTAAAGCCGCATTTAGTAAATACACATCATCAATCATCAATTCGGCATAAGCTGAAAACCACAATCCGAATGATGATGGCATCGCTACTTGTAAATGCGTATACCCTGGTAAAACTTTGTCCTTATAGGTATCAGCTAAATCTAAAAGTGTATCAAAAAGTGTTTTTGTTTTTGTTTGAATCAACTTTAAATTTTCTTTATAGTACAAATGGCATGCCACTAAAACCTGATCGTTTCTAGAGCGTGCCGTGTGGATTTTTTTACCAACTTCACCCAGAGATTTTGTAAGCTCAAACTCTATTTTAGAATGTACATCCTCAAATTGCGCATCAATTTCAAAGGTACCTTCTTCAATCTGGGATTCTAGTACATCTAAACCCTCAAGTAATTGTTGTAATTCTTCGGAAGTTAAAATACCGATACTTTGCAACATTTTTGCATGCGCTTTCGATGCTATTACATCGTATTTTGCAATATGAATATCAATCTCTCGGTCGTTCCCAACGGTAAATTGTTCTATTTTCTTGTCTATTGATATGCCTTTATCCCAGAGTTTCATTTTGTAAAACGTTTATTTGTTGATACGTTGATTTGTTTAGACGATAACTCCATTTAACAATTCAACATAAATTTTAATGCCTTCTTCTATCTCATTCAAATATATAAATTCATCTGCTGAATGTGAACGTGTACTATCGCCAGGACCTAATTTTAAACTAGGACAAGACAATACGGCCTGATCTGATAAGGTTGGTGAACCATAGGTAGTTCTTCCCATTGCAATTCCTGCCTTAACTAAATCATGATCCAACGGAATACAGGATGAGTTTAATCGTAAGCTTCTTGGTATAATGCTTGTTACTGGTGCTTCTTTCTGCAAAATATCGGCTACTTCTCTATTACTGTATGCATCATTTACTCTTACGTCTATCACCAAACTTAAATCTGCGGGTACTGCGTTGTGCTGTTTTCCTGCACTAATTTGACTCACAGTTAATTTCACATCTCCCAAAGTTTCAGAACCTCTTTCAAACTTAAAATCCCTGAACCATTGTAAGACATCAATAGATTTATAAATTACATTATCATTGTTGGGATGTGCGGCATGACTAGGTGTTCCTGTAACCACTGCATCAAACACTACCAATCCTTTCTCAGCAACTGCCAAGTTCATTTGAGTGGGTTCTCCAACGATAGCCACATCAATCTTTGGAATTACCGACAGCATACTGTTCAATCCGTTAGGACCACTACTCTCCTCTTCCGCAGAAGCAACAATAACTAAATTATATTTTAAATCGTGATGATTGTAATAATAAACAAACGTAGCCATTAATGACACCAAACATCCCCCTGCGTCATTACTGCCTAAACCGTATAATTTACCATCCTCCACTATGGCACGAAACGGATTTTTAGTATATGCAGAGTTTGGTTTAACCGTATCATGATGTGAATTTAAAAGTAACGTTGGCTTGCTATCATCAAAATGTTTATTTACCGCCCAAACGTTGTTTTTTGTACGTTTAAAATCAATATCATAACGTTGAAACCATTTTTCAATATGAGCTGCAGTAACATCTTCTTCTGAGGAAAATGATTGAGTTTCAATCAAATTCTTTAAAAGTGAAATGGCATCTTTGGTCAGTTTCTCTATCATAAGTACAAAGTAGTAAACTTTTGATTTTTATCACTAATTATCGTTGGGTTTCCAACAAAAACCCTTGAAACACCAGATTCAATAGCGTGAAAACTATTATCTAGTTTAGGGAGCATGCCATCATGAAAAGCACCTCCATGCTTTAACATTTCGTAGGTGCCGTAATCCATATATTCTATAACCGAATTATCGTCTTCTACAGATTTTAGAACACCATTTTTTTCAAAACAGTAATACAACTCTACACTATATAATTTTGAGAGCGCTATAGCCAATTCTGAGGCAATGGTATCTGCATTTGTATTAAATAATTGTCCTTTTTTATCATGTGTAATGGCGCAAAACACTGGTGTAAAACCTGCTTTAATCAATTTGTTTATCGATTGATGATTCACTTTTTTAACATCACCTACAAAGCCATAATCGATTTCTTTTACTGGGCGCTTTTCAGAATATATACTATTAATATCTGCACCTGTTAGCCCAATAGCATCAATATTCAATCCTTGAAGTTGTGCCACAATATTTTTATTTACCAATCCACCATATACCATTGTTATCACCTCTAAGGTATCAGCATCAGTAATACGCCTTCCATTAATCATTTTAGAAGGGACACCTAGTTTAGAAGCTATGTGGGTAGCACGTTTTCCACCTCCATGTACTAAAATCTTATTCCCCTTAAGCTTAGAGAAACGTTCTAAAAATAATTTTAGTGCTTCTGCATCTTCGATTACATTACCGCCAATTTTAACGATAGATAATTGTGCTTTCATATTTTGTTTTTAAGACTTTTGTACTTCTATTACTCTATAAATTTTCTAATATCTTTTTTAACACCAATTGTGCGGCATAGGTTCTGTTGTTAGCTTGTTCAATAACGATGGAATTATGGCTATCTAATACTGCATCTTCAACTACTACGTTGCGCCTTACTGGCAAACAATGCATAAATTTCGCATCGCCTATTTTATCTTTAGTAATCATCCAATCAGCACCCTTATTTATAACTTTACCGTAATCGTCGTAAGCACTCCAGTTTTTCGTATAAATAAAATCAGCATCTTTAAATGCCTCTTCTTGATTGTGGTAAATCGGTGTATCACCAGTAATTTCAGGGTTTAAATCATAGCCTTCTGGGTTTGTTATCACAAACTCCACATCCATTTTTTGCATTGCTTGTGTAAAGCTATTGGCAACGGCATGTGGTAAAGCCTTAATATGGGGTGCCCAACTCAGCACTACTTTTGGTTTGGCTTTTTGTGAGAATTCCGAAATAGTGAGCGCATCGGTTAAACCCTGTAATGGATGTCCTGTAGCGCTTTCCATATTCACAATTGGAACAGAGGCATACTCCATAAAAGCATTCAAAACCTGTTCACTTTCGTCTTTAGCTTTATCGGTTAATGTTGGAAATGCCCTAACCGCAATTATATCGCAATATTGAGATACTACTGCAGCTGCTTCTTTAATATGTTCTGCCGTATTACCATTCATAATAGTACCATCATCAAACTCTAAGCCCCAAGCATCTCCGGATACATTCATTACAATAGGGTTCATTCCTAAATTCAATGCTGCTTTTTGCGTACTTAAACGGGTACGCAAACTGGAATTAAAGAATAATAACCCTATGGTCATATGCTTTCCTAGCGCGACATGCTGTAACGGATTTGCCTTTAACGTTTTGGCGTCTTCAATCCATTTCTCAATATTATCAATATCATGTATGGATGTATAATGCTTCATTTCTATTTTATTTTATCTTCGTAAACGGTACTTTATGCGCTATAGCATTGAGAATAAAATTATCCTCTAATCCGTTTACAATCCACGTTTCAATATTTACTTTTTTTGTAACCTCAGCAGCTTCTATTTTAGATTGCATCCCACCACTGCCATGAGAGGACTTAGAACTAACCACTTCCTCTGCTAATTCCTTAAAATCATTTACTTCTTCGATAGTCTTAGGCGAACCATTTTCTATAGATAGCTTAGTGTAAATGCCATTTGTATTGGTTGCTATTATAAATAAATCAGCACCCAATAAAGATGCTGTTAAAGCGCCTAATTTATCATTATCACCAAATTTAATTTCATCTGTAGCAACTGTGTCGTTTTCATTAATGATTGGGATGTAATTGTTATGCACCAGAACATTAATGGTATTCATAATATTGCTTCTGCTGTCTTCCTTTTCAAAATCGGAATAGGACAATAAACACTGCGAACTCAACAAACCATATTCTCTAAAAATCTCTTGATAAATTCTAATTAAATGAGGTTGACCTATGGATGCCAAAGCTTGCTTTACAAATACATCTTGTTGCTTGCTCTCCAATTTCACAAATTGTTTTGCTACTGCAATAGCGCCAGAACTTACAATAATAAACTCACAGGAATCCTGAAGTTTTGCAATTTGATTTGCGATATCTTCAATCTTACCTCTGGAAATATTATCGGTTTCCTTGGTTAAGGTATTAGAACCTACTTTTAATAATATGCGTTTTTTCTTCTGCATGCTATCTTATTTGTCCGTTACCATGAACGTACCATTTGTTAGTCACCAAATGTTGTAACCCTATTGGTCCGCGTTGGTGCAATTTATCTGTACTAATAGCTAATTCGCCCCCTAAACCTAATTGACCACCATCTGTAAAACGTGTAGATGCGTTATGATACACCGCTGCTGTATCGACGTTTTCCATAAAGGTTTTAGCTTCTACTTCATCAGTTGTAATAATAGACGATGAATGCCCACCGGAATATTTATTAATCATAGCAATAGCATCTTGATTAGATGCTATTTCACCAATAAGAATTTTATAATCTAGAAATTCCTCGTACCAAATGTCATCAGATTTAATGGATTCCAACCCATTTTCTTTTGAAATAGTTTCATCACCTAAAACTTCAATTTTGAAATCTTTTAATTTAAAAACCAGATTGTTTACAAACTCCTGTTTATTTGGAAGATTTTTATCAATCAGCACTTTATCTACTGCATTACACGCTGATATTTTCGACTTTCCGTTCATAATCACATCAATGGCAATATCTAAATCGGCTTCTTTATGAACGTACACAAAATTATTACCGCGCCCGCTAATAATAACAGGACAGGTTGCATGTTGTTTTACAAAGGCTATTAAACGTTCACCACCACGAGGTACAATTAAATCAACCCGTTGTGTTGGGTTTTCTAAAAAGGCTTGCGTTTCCGTTCGGTTGTATTGTAAATATTCAACCCAATCGGTAGATGCGCCTTCTTCCTGCAATGCTTGATGCCACAACTCCACAATTTTTAGGTTAGATCTTAGCGACTCTTTTCCCCCTTTTAGTAAAATTTTATTTCCTGATTTAAAGGCAATGCCTGCTGCTTCAACTGTTACATCTGGACGAGATTCGTAAATAATCAATACCGTTCCAAAAGACGCCGTTTTATTAAATACCTGCATGCCATTTTCATGTTTAAAACTGAATCGTTCCACACCAACCGGATCGTCTTGTGATGCCAAATGTGTTGCTGCTTTAATCATTTCATCTACCTTATTATCGTCCACTTTCAAACGGTCAAACATAGAGATATCATCACCTTTATAACTATCTAAATCAACTTTGTTAATAGCAATTATCGCCTGACGTTCTTGCTCTAGAAGTGCCGCCATTTTTAATAAAACAGCGTTTCTTTTTTCTATAGATAATAGCGTGTTCATTTTATTTGTTTTGAGTCTTAATCTCAGTTTACAATTTGTTCTGCATTTTTCAAAGCTCCTTTCAAAGCTTCAAAAAACTGATCAATATGTTGTTTTTCTATATTCAAAGGCGGTAAAATTCTTAACAGTTTTTTATTTGCTGCTCCTCCTGTAAATATCTTATAATTATAAATTAAATCTTTACGAAGGTCTCCTACTTCAAAGTCGAATTCTAAACCAAGCATTAATCCCCTACCTTTTATATTTTTTATTTGCTGGATAGTTTTCGCTTTTTCTATAAAATAATGAGACATTGCATCTACATTAGCCATTAATCCCTCGTCTTCAATCGTATGCAACACCGCTAATCCCGCAGCGCATGCCAGATGATTACCACCAAAAGTGGTACCTAACATGCCATATTTTGCTTCTATATTAGGATGAATTAAAATACCACCGATAGGAAATCCGTTGCCCATACCTTTTGCTATGGAAATAATATCAGGGGTTACATTGTAATATTGAAACGCAAAGAATTTCCCTGAACGGCCATAACCAGATTGTACTTCATCTGCAATAAACATGGTGTTATTCGTTTTACACAGCGCATACACTTGCTCAAAAAAAGCTGCAGAACCTTGATCTAAACCACCGACACCTTGTATAAACTCAACGATAACCGCGCACACATCACCTTTTTCCAATTCAGCTTTAACACCCAAAATATCATTGAGTTCTAAAAACGTCACTTTCTGTTGTGCATTTATTGGTGCTACTACATTTGGATTATCAGTAGCTGCAACAGCAGCCGATGTGCGTCCGTGAAATCCATTTTTAAAAGCTATCACTCGAGATTTTCCCGTTTTAAAAGATGCTAATTTTAAAGCATTTTCATTGGCTTCAGCTCCAGAATTTACCAAAAACAACTCATAGCCTTGGCAACCAGAAAGTGCTTCGATCTTATCGGCCAATTGCTTTTGTAAAGGATTCTGAATCGCATTAGAATAAAATCCCAAAGCGTTTACTTGACTGGTAATAGCCTCCACGTAGTTTGGATGTGCATGCCCAATAGAAATCACAGCGTGACCTCCATAAAGGTCCAGATATTCTTCACCTTTATCATCGTAAACATGAATACCTTTCCCGGAAACTGGGGTAACATTATATAATGGATAAACGTCAAATAATGGCATGTTTAACTATTTTTAATTTGGTTAATTTTTTCAAACGAAGCCGTAATACCCTTGATTAAAGACGAACTCAATCCTTGATGCTCCATTTCGTTTAAACCTTCAATGGTGCAACCACTTGGTGTAGTTACTCTATCGATTTCAGCCTCTGGATGTCTACCAGATTCTTTCAATAAACTAGCCGCTCCATAGCAGGTTTGTAATGCTAATTGGTGTGCTTCTTCTGCCTCAAAACCTAGTTGAATAGCGCCTTGGGTTGTAGCACGCACCAAGCGCATCCAAAAAGCAATACCACTCGCGCAAATTACTGTTGCTGCTTGAATTTGTTCTTCTGGAATTACCATAGTTGTTCCTAATTGGTTAAAAATAGTCTTTGCCAATTCTATTTTCAACTGCCCCACAAGATTTGCCGACAAACACGTCATGGATTTACCAATAGAAATCGCCGTGTTTGGCATCACACGAATAATGTGTTTATCCTCACCTAAAATGGCCTCAATCTTTGCAATGGAAAATCCTGCGGCAACCGACATCACAACATGCTCCTCAGTAATCAATGGTTGTATTTCTTTTAATACACCTTCAATATGGCGCGGTTGTAATGCAAAAATCACAACGTCGCTGTTTTCAACTGCAGCAGCGTTATTATTGGTAATCGTCACGTATGCTTCATCCACAAATTCATTCACTTGCGACGTGTTTTTGTCGCTCAAGTACAACGACGTGAACGACTTGTTTTTTATCAGCCCTTTTGCAATCGAACTTCCCAAATTTCCCGTTCCAATAATCGCTATTTTCATAATTCCTAGTAAGCCCTTCCTAACCTACCCATAGGGGAGGAACAAAAGCTATTTTTTTATGTTATTATTTATATCTCAATACTATATACTCACAAGAGTTTCCTATCCTTCGGAGGGGTTAGGGGAGGCTTAAAAGTAAGTCGCTTTCAATCCTAATCCTGTTGTTTCTTCTAATCCGAACATCAAATTCATATTCTGTACAGCTTGTCCTGAAGCGCCTTTCAATAAATTATCAATAGTACTAGTTATTAGTAATTTACCGTTGTGCTTATGCAAATGCACCAAACATTTGTTAGTATTTACCACCTGTTTCATATGTAAAAAATCATCCGAAACAAAAGTAAACTTCGCATCCTTGTAAAACGATTTATAAATGGTTTTTGCATCTTCAACCGATCCTTCGAAATCGGTATAAATAGTTGCAAAAATTCCTCTTGAAAAATTACCTCTATTTGGCATAAAAATAATTTCAGAAAAAAAATCAGACTGTAATTGATTCACAGATTGATTGATTTCACCTAAATGCTGATGCGTAAAGGGTTTGTAATACGAAAAATTATTGTCTCTCCATGTAAAATGAGTGGTAGCTGACAGTGATGTGCCTGCACCAGTTGCACCAGTTACAGCATTTACATGCACATCTTTAGTAATTAAACCTGCATCTGCCAATGGCAATAGCCCTAACTGAATCGCCGTGGCAAAACAACCAGGGTTTGCGATATATTTCGCATTTACAATAGCCTCTTTATTTAATTCTGGCAACCCATAAACAAAAGTTTTCCCTTCAAAAGTTTTATCCGCTTCAAGTCTAAAATCGTTTCCTAAATCTATAATTTTAGTAGTTTCAGAAAAGGTGTTTGCCGACAAAAACTTTACTGAATTACCATGACCTAAGCATAAAAACAATACATCTATATTCGGGTTTACGGTATCCGTAAATTTTAAATCTAACGATCCTACTAAATCTTGGTGTACTTTACTAATTTTGTTCCCAGCATTCGAGGTACTGAATACAAAATCTATCTCTGCATTTGGATGATTAATCAATATCCTAATTAACTCTCCAGCTGTATATCCTGCACCACCAATAATTCCAACCTTAATCATATTTTAAGAGTTTACCTGTTGATATATTTTGTTTTGATTTCCAAGAATTTTAATAAATCCTTTAGCATCATCAGCAGTCCAAGCTCTATTTTCTTCCCCATAGCTTCCAAATTTCGCACTCATTAAATCATGCTCAGATGTTATACCATCTAATGAGAAATGATAAGGTTTCAAGGTTACTGTAACATCTCCCGACACCATATCTTGACTACTTTGTAGAAATGCTTCAATATTTCGCATTACTGGGTCTAAATACTGTCCTTCATGTAAATGCATACCATAAAAACTAGACAAGTATTCTTTATGCTGCAACTGCCATTTGGTTAATGTATGCTTTTCTAATAGGTGGTGCGCTTTCACTGTAATTAAAGCTGCGGCAGCTTCAAATCCAACTCTTCCTTTTATACCAACAATGGTATCACCAACATGTATATCTCTACCGATGGCATAGGCCGAAGCTATATCATTTAGTTTTTCAATATTTACTTCTGGAGCATTTTCTTCACCGTTTAGCGCAACGAACTCTCCCTTTTTAAAAGTTAAGGTTACTTTTTCTTCTCCCTCTTTTTCCAATTGTGATGGATAAGCCTCACTTGGTAAAGGTTTTTCTGATTCTAATGTTTCAACACCTCCAACACTAGTACCCCAAAGCCCTTTGTTTACAGAGTATTTAGATTTTTCCCAAGGCATATCAATACCTTCAGATTTTAAATAATCAATCTCTTCCTGTCTGGTTAATTTTTGGTCTCTAATTGGAGTAATAATCTTGATATTCGGTGCCAACGTTTGGAAGATCATATCAAATCTTACTTGATCATTTCCTGCACCTGTACTGCCGTGGGCTATATATTCTGCATTAATACTTTTAGCATATTCAATAATTTCAATCGCTTGAATAATACGCTCTGCACTTACAGATAGCGGATATGTATTGTTTTTTAATACGTTACCAAATATTAAGTATTTTACCACTTTTTGATAAAAGGTAGCAACCGCATCAATATTCTTGTATGTAGAAACCCCCATTTTATAGGCGTTACTTTCAATATGTTTAATTTCTTCTTGTGTAAAACCTCCTGTATTCACACTTACCGCATGCACATCATAGTCTTTAGATAAACTAACTGCACAGTACGAGGTATCCAATCCGCCACTATAAGCTATTACTAATTTTTTCATTGTATTATTTTTTATCTTTTTTTAGAAACAAAGTTTCTTTAATTCGTTTTAATCTGTTAAACGCACCTTCTTTGACTTTTACTTTTTCGTCTTTCTTGGCTTTTTCAGGGTCGTAAAGCATACCTGTACACAAACACATTTTTCTATTGGTACGAGTTAATACATCGTAATTTTTGCAAGTTTGGCAGCCATCCCAAAAGGTCTGGTCATCTGTTAATTCAGAAAAAGGAACAGGTTTATAACCTAAATCGCTATTCATTTTCATTACAGGTAAACCAGTAGTAATACTAAACACTTTGGCATCTGGAAACTTATTTCTAGAATGCTCAAATATCTTATGCTTAATTTGTTTTGCAAGACCATGCCCTCTATAATCTGGATGCACAATTAAGCCAGAATTGGCTACAAATTTGCCATGTCCCCATTTTTCGATGTAACAAAATCCAGCAAATTTATCGCCATCCAAAGCTATAACGGCGTTTCCGTTTTCAATTTTTGTCGCAATATATTCTGGTGTGCGTCTGGCAATACCTGTGCCTCTAACCTGGGCAGATTCAGCGATAGTGTCGCAGATGGCTTCTGCGTATTTAATATGTGATATATCGGCTATTACAACCTTCATTTTTTGTCGTCTTTTTAAATTTTAAAATTTTCTTTTGAATACTGAACCGGACTCACCTAAGCTCAAAAAAAATAGATAGTACCCTTACGGGCGACGAGGGAAACGACGACGCATAATAGAATTGTGGTTAATTATTGAATTAACTTTATTTTGAAATGCTATGTTTTGATTTTTGGACACTGTTTGAAAAATTAAAATGACGTTTTGGGTTTTACTAATTTTAAAGTATTAGAAGCGGCGGCGTCTGCGCGCGGGGAAACCGGGAGTGGTAAAACGTATCTTATGTTTTAAATTTTTCATGTAGTAAAACTAAAACTTTATTTCATAAACACCTAAAAACCATGAGACTTTTGATGAAAATTGAATAAATCTCTTTTTTTTAAAGGTTTTGTTTTGAAAAATTTAAAAAATAGAAGTTTTAGCAAAAAAAATGCACGTCTTAAATCGTGCATATATTATAGTTTGAAGTAAGAACCTTTTAATCGAGTGCTCTAACCCAAATATTTCGATAACTCACACGACTATTATCGCCATGGTCTTGCAATCGAATTGGCGCTTTACCATGTGGGTTGTTTTTTGGCCAGCCAATATATTCTGTAGTCCCTTGTATCTCGAAATGATCTTGGATAAGCACATTATTATGTAGCACAGTTATCGTTGCTGATTTTGTTTTTTCGCCAGAATCATTAAACTCTGGAGCATGATAAATAATATCATAAGTATTCCACTCTCCAGAAGACACTGATGCTTTAGCCAATGGCACTGATTGTTTATAAATTGAGCCTACTTGACCATTTACATATGTGTCATTATCGTTATTATCCAATACTTGAACTTCATAAAGCCCTTGCAAAAACACGCCACTATTGCCCCTACTTTGCCCTTTACCTTGAGTGTCTTTTGGAGATTTCCATTCAACATGTAACTGCACGGAGCCAAATTTTTGCTTCGTCTGAATATCGCCAGATTTATTTTTAACCGTCATTGAGCCATCATCATTCAATAGCCATTCTACCGGCCTACCATCTTTAGAATGCTCCCATGCATCCAAATTGGAGCCATCAAACAATACAATAGCATCACTCGGAATTCCATTTTTCCCCGTAGGATCAACCACAGGCGGCACAGGTTTATAAAACTCAGTAGCTTCAGGAGTTGTAGGTTCTACTTCATCTGCGATGTTATTTTCAGTATATATTTTTAATGGTGTTTCCTGCTTTTGATTGCATGACAAAAACAACAATCCCATTAATAAAACACAAACTCTTTTCATATTTAAATCCCTAAAATACTTTTCAAATAATCTTCATCTATATCACCACCAGCAAAATCATCAAAACTACGCGTTGCTGCCTCTATGATATGTTTTTGAATAAACGGCGCACCCTCTCTTGCACCTTGTTCAGAAGATTTAATACAACATTCCCATTCCATTACTGCCCATAAATCCAATCCGTATTTGGTTAATTTAGAAAATATACCACTAAAATCTACCTGTCCGTCTCCTAAACTTCTAAATCTACCTGCGCGGTCTTTCCAATCTGCATAACCTCCATAAACACCTTGTCTACCAGTTGGGTTAAACTCAGCATCTTTTACATGAAACGCTCTAATGCGCTCATGGTAAATATCAATAAAAGATAGATAATCTAACTGTTGTAACACAAAATGACTTGGATCGTACAACAAATTTGCACGTGAGTGATTTCCCGTGGCTTCTAAAAATCGTTCATACGAAATCCCATCATGCAAATCTTCACCAGGATGAATTTCATAACACACATCCACACCTTGTTCATCAAAATGATTTAAAATAGGCAGCCATCTATTTGCCAATTCCTTGAAGCCCATTTCTACCAATCCTTTAGGGCGCTGAGGCCAAGGGTACACGGTGTGCCACATCAAAGCTCCCGAAAACGTAGCATGCGCCTTCAAGCCTAATCGTGCGCTCGCTGTTCCAGATTTTTTCACAAAATCTATCGCCCATTCCGTTCTTGCTTTTGGGTTGCCTCTTACATGTTCTGGCGCAAACCCATCAAACATGGTGTCGTACGCAGGATTTACAGCCACCAATTGTCCTTGTAAGTGCGTAGAAAGTTCTGTGATTTCTAAACCATAAGAATTTACTTTTCCTTTTAATTCATCGCAGTATATCTGACTTTCGGCCGCTGTTTCAATATCAATTAAACTCGCTTCCCACGTCGGAATTTGTATGCCTTTATAGCCCAAATCCGCAGCCCATTTACACATGCCATCTAAAGTGTTAAACGGTGCTTCACTTCCTGCAAATTGCGCCAGAAATACAGCTGGTCCTTTTATAGTCTTCATATTTTTTAGTTATTTTTTTGGCGTTACCACAAGGGTCGGGCTTTCGCTAGTCGCTCTCTGCGAGGAGCTCCAATCCCGCACATGCGGGACTCAATCCCTAACGCGGGCATATCCGCCAACTTTAGTTTTTAAAATCTAGTTTATTTTCGTCCAAGCAGCATTATTTTTATCACTTTCCACAGCTGCATAAATAAATTTCATACCACGTACACCATCTTCAACAGTGGGATAATCTGGGTTCTCAACAGACTTTCCTTCATTAATCGCATTCACATGTGTTGCGAAATTTTTGTAAATGGTAGCAAAAGCTTCCAAATACCCTTCTGGATGTCCCGCAGGAATTCTACATACTTCCAAAGCTTCTTCGTGTAAACCATTACCATTTGGAGTATACACTTTTTTAGGCTCCTCCAACCATCGAGTTATTAATTCATTAGGATTCTCCTGATACCATTCCAAGCTTCCTTTGGTACCATATACCTTAATGCCTAAATTATTTTCTTCACCTAAAGCAATTTGCGAAATAGAGATTGTGCCTTTCGCTCCATTCTCCATTCTAATCAACATATTACCATCATCATCCAAAATTCGGCCTTCTCCAAATCGCCCTAAATCGGCAGCAATCTCTTCAATTTTTAGACCTGTAATATATTCAATTAAGTTCTCCGCATGTGTACCAATATCTCCTAAAGCACCTCCAATTCCGGAGCGTTTAGGGTCTACTCTCCAAGCCGCTTGTTTTTGCTCGGTTTTTTCTAAGGAAGTAGATAACCATCCTTGTAAATATTGCGCTTGAATTTTTCTTACAGTTCCTAACTCACCTTTTGCAACCATTGCTTTTGCTTGTTTCACCATAGAATTACCCGTGTAATTATGAGTTAGCGCGAATAATTTTCCGCTTTTAGCTACAATATTTTGCAAATCCTCGGCTTCCTCCAAAGTTAGTGTTACTGGCTTATCAGAAACTACATGAAATCCATGTTCCAAAGCCATTTTTGCTGGCGGAAAATGCATATGATTAGGCGTTACAATAGCCACAAAATCCATTCGGATATCCTCGGGCAATGCTTTTTCTTTTTGAATCATTTCCTCAAAGGTGCCATAACATCTGTTTTTATCTAAATTCAAGGCCAATCCTGATGCAATAGATTTTTCAGCAGTACTGCTAAATGCACCACATACCAATTCAATCATCCCATCAATGGCTGCGGCTTTTCTATGCACATCGCCAATAAATGAGCCAGCACCACCGCCAACCATTCCCATTCTTAATTTTCTACTCATAAATATTTAAACTTCTGAAGGTTTATATCTTTTTTTCATGTAAATATGCAATCCTAAAAATGCTACTATTAATATCGCAGGCAATATAGACATGGTGCGAAGTGCTTCTGATGCACTTGCATTATCCATTAAATTACCCATAATTGGTAGCACTATTGAAACTGAAAACATACCTGCACCTCCCATAATCGAAAGTCCTAACGCTCCAGTTTCTGGTAAATATTCTGCAACAAAACCAAGCATTGTTGGCCAGAAAAACGTGACACCAATGGCAAATACAGCAGCAGCTACAAACGTCATCCCACCACTAGATATAGTTAGCAACCACAACCCGACAAAGGTGAAAATTGCTGAATACAGCAACATCCCTGAAGGACTTAATTTGTGAACTACTTGACCTGCGAACAAACGCCCCAATGCCATAATACCATTAATAAATGCTAACACCAATAACGGTTTAGCTACCGATTCTTTCAACAAAGATTCTATACGCTGCGTTGTTCCAAGTTCTGAGGCTGCGGTTAAAAACATACAAGCCACCATGAATAAAAACAAAGGTTTTAAAACACTGGAAAACATCTTTTTATTACTAATACCCAATTGTACGCGCTCTGTTACAGGAATTTTTTGACCAAAAAACAAAAATCCGTAAATTATAAGGGGAATGAACAAAGTGCCTACCATAATTTGCCAACTTAAGTCCAAAACATCCATAACAAGCCAGCCTACCAAAGCACCAATTACAATACCTCCAGGAAACCACACATGAAATCTGTTTAACATTTTCGTTTTTTCCTCTGGATACATCGATGCCACCATTGGGTTTAGGGCAGCCTCTACAAATCCATTACCAATACCGATAAATAGGGTAGCAATAAATAGTGAAGTCATGGAGTCTGCTAACAAGGTTAACACGATGCCAACGGCATGGGTAATAAACGCCATCCACGTTATTTTTTTAATTCCTAATAAATCTACTAATGGTCCTCCAATAATCATGGCTATTGTAAATCCAAAAAAGGCAGGTGCAAAGGCATACCCAATTTGTTCTAAAGTTAAGCCTACACCCTCGGGACCAAAAACGGTTTCCAATCGTGCACGAATAGCAAAAGTCATCGCTGTAGTAATCAAGGCTAAACAGCTTGCTAGAAATAGCCTATTTTTATTTATATGTTCCATAATGTATTTAGTTTGGTTGGTTTTCTCTTTAAGACAGTTGTTTACCTACATTCATAAGTAAATCTCTCGTCGCTTTTATCCCTTCATCTTCAGACAAGCGTTTACCTTCATATTCAACGCCTACAAATCCCGTGTAATTTACATCCTTTACCATTTTCATCACTTTCATAAAATCTATAGTGGTTTCATTACCGTTAGCATCAAAATCATAAGACTTTGCGCTTACCGCTTTAGCAAAAGGCAGTAACTCTTCCATTCCCTTATACCTGTCGTAAGCCTCTATACAATTGCGTTCTTTATCTTTTGTAATGCAGAAATTTCCAAAATCTGGCAGCGTACCACAATTTTCACTTTTCACCTGAGAGAACACGTTGTGCATCCATTCTCCATTTGAAGAAAAACCACCGTGATTTTCAACTAAAATATTGATGTTTGCTCCTTTTGCATAGTTCGAGAGCTGCTCTAAAGAATCAACTGCAGCTTTTGCAGCATCAGTTTTGTTAATACCTCCCGCCAAATTAACACGAATGGCATGACAACCTAAAAAGTGAGCTGCATCTACCCATTTATGATGGTTTTCAATCGCTTGTAATCGTGCTTTTGTATTAGCATGTGCTAATTCGCCTTCGCCATCAATCATGATTAGCACATTTTGCTGACCTTCAGCATCTGCTCTACTATTCATTTCTTTTAAATACAATTTATCTTTCGCCTTATCCTTAAAAAAAGCATTCACATATTCTAAACCTTCACACCCAAACCTTCTGGATGCCGCCGCAAAATCAAGGTTATTCATCTTCTTATCAAACAAAGCGCGATGTAAAGACCATTGCGCCAAAGATATCTTGAAGAACAAATTGTTGGAAGATGTAACAACTTCATGATTTTCTTCTTCCAAATTATTTTTCTCTTTTGAATTTTTACAAGCCAAAAAACCTAAAGTAGATAAGGCTATACTTGTTTGAGATGTTTTAATAACGAATTCTCTGCGCTTCATATGGATAGTATTATCTTTTGTAGTTATGTTAATCTTCTGGGTATCCTAAATAGGATAGCGCAAAAGACTTGATTTAACAATATTGCAACACAAAATAGCTATTTTTCCATTTATATTAATATTTTTATGAATATTATTCGTTTTTCATTAAAAAATAGAATTTCAATAGGATATTTATTTTCAACAGAACCAACTAGAATGAACTACAACAAAAAAAACAAAACCTCAGAATACGATGCTATTGTAATTGGCACAGGAATTACTGGAGGTTGGGCAGCTAAGGAACTTTGTGAGAACGGACTCAAAACTTTGGTTTTAGAACGCGGCAGAATGGTTGAGCACATTAAAGATTACCCCACTATGCATTTAGACCCATGGGACATGGAGCTTCGAGGTGACCCTACAGCAGAAGAAAAAGCGAGACAGTATAAGCAGGCAAGAACAGGTTATGTAGTTAAAAAAGATTCTAGACACTGGTTTGTTGATGATATAGACCATCCATATAATGAAACAAAACGGTTTGATTGGATTAGAGGGTATCATGTTGGAGGGCGTTCTATTATGTGGGGTAAGCAAACCTACAGACTAAGTGATTTAGATTTTGAAGCTAATAAAAAAGACGGTTATGGCGTAGATTGGCCTATTCGCTATAAAGATATTGAACCTTGGTATAGCTATGTAGAACGTTATGTAGGCATTAGCGGGGAAGCTTTAGGCTTACCACAACTTCCCGATAGTATTTTTGAACCACCTATGGAACTTAATTGTGTAGAGCAGCATCTTAAAGAAGAAATGGCAAAAAACCAAGGACGTGTTTTAACTATTGGTAGAGTTGCCCATATCACTGGAGATACCCCACACGAAGGGCGTGGTAAATGCCAGTATAGAAATAGATGCAGACGTGGCTGTCCGTATGGCGCTTATTTCAGCAGTAATGCATCTACTCTTCCAGCCGCCGCTCGTACAGGCAATATGACATTAAGACCACATTCTATAGCTTATGAAATTGTATATGATGACAATTTAAAAAAAGCAACTGGTGTAAAAATAATAGATTCAGAAACTAAAGAAAAATTTGAATTTGAAGCTGATATTATTTTTTGTTGTGCCTCTGCAATTGCTTCAGCGTCTATTTTATTGCAATCTAAATCTGAACGTTTCCCCAACGGATTAGGAAATGATTCTGGTGAGTTAGGACATAATATTATGGACCACCACCTAGGCTCAGGTGCTTCAGGCACCATAGATGGTTTCGATGATAAATATTACAAAGGGAGAAGACCCAATGGCATCTATATTCCTCGTTTTAGAAATCTTGGTGATAGTGCCAGTTATACAAATAAATTCCTAAGAGGGTATGGGTATCAAGGTGGGGCCGGAAGACATGGCATTGCAGAACATGTAGCCGAATTAGGTTACGGCGCTGAATTTAAAGAGAAAATTCTTGAACCTGGTAGTTGGAGAATGGGCTTAGGAGGTTTTGGGGAATGCCTACCCTACCACGACAATAAAATGACGCTAAACTATGACAAACTAGATCAATGGGGCCTCCCCACCATAACCTTTGATGCTGAATGGAAAGAGAACGAGCTCAATATGAGAAAAGATATTATTGAACAAGCCGTAGATATGTTAGAAAAAGCAGGGTTTAAAAACATTCAAACATTTGATAGACCTGCGGCACCCGGTATTGGCATACACGAAATGGGAACTGCTAGAATGGGTAGAGACCCCAAAACATCTGTCTTGAATAAACACAATCAAATTCATAGTGTGCCAAATGTGTATGTAACCGACGGTGCCTGTATGACCTCAGCAGGATGCCAAAATCCATCTTTAACCTATATGGCATTAACTGCTAGAGCTGCACATCACGCTGTTAAACATTTTAAAGCTAAACAATAATGAAACGTAGAGAAGCATTAAAAAATATTGGTTTAACCCTAGGATACTCCGCGATAGTACCAAGTGCGTTTAGCATTTTACAAAGTTGCACAAGCGATGTTGAAAAATGGACACCTGTTTTCTTTAACCAAGAAGAAAGTATAATTATAAAAAAATTAGTGGATTTAATATTGCCCAAAACTGAAGCCACACCTGGAGCCTTAGATGTTAACGTTCCTGAATTTTTAGATTTATATGCCGCAAAGGCTTATGATGATGAAGGTAAAACGAAATATAGAAAAGGGATAAAAAGTATACTTAAAGCACTCCCTATTTCAGAATCAGGAGCAAAAGATTTAAAAACTGAAGATTACATAGTACTCTTAGATAAGTATTTGAGAGCTACTAAAACAGAAAAAAATCAATTTAGAAAAGAGAAGAACTTAGTGTATAGATCACTTGAAAACTTAAGAGATCAATCGGTTTGGGCCTATAAAACAAGTGAAAATGTAGGAGAACATGTTTTGGCATACGACCCGATACCAGCTCAACAAAAAGGTTGTATTTCTCTAGAAGAAGCCACAGGTGGTAAAGCATGGTCTTTATAAAATGAATGACCGATGAAATTTTCAAACAAATTATTGGCAGTTGTAGCACTATTGTTTTTTGTGATACAGTCTTGCAAACAAAAGCAAAATGAAACATCTGTTATTGAAACAGAAAAGTGGATTGAATTATTTAATGGGAAAAATCTAGATGGCTGGACCCCCAAAATTAAGGGCTACACCTACGGAGACAATTACAATAATACATTTATAGTTGAAAACGGCATATTAAAAGTATCCTATAAAGCTTATGACTCTTTTAATAATGCATTTGGCCACTTATTTTATAAAAATCCGTACAGTAACTATCGCTTTAAAATGGATTACCGTTTTACAGGTGAACAAGTTTCAGGAGGAAGGCCATGGGCGCTTCGAAATAGTGGTGTAATGATTCATTGCGAAGACCCCAAAAACATGGGTTTGGAACAAAACTTTCCTGTTTCAATTGAAGTGCAACTTTTAGGTGGTAATGGTATCGATGAGCGTTCAACGGGAAATTTATGCACCCCTGGAACCCATGTTTTTTATAAAGACTCGCTAGTTACAGAACATATCATTCAATCGTCTTCAAAAACCTATCATGGCGACCAATGGGTAAATGTGGAAATTGAAGTTAGAAACGATTCAATAATTAAACATTTTATAAACGGGAAAGAAGTTTTACAATACAACAAACCTCATATTGGAGGTGGTGCTGTTAACACAGGAGATAAATGGAAATCAAAAGAAAATCAACCACTAAAAGGCGGCTATATTTCTTTACAAAGCGAAAGTCATCCTGTGGAGTTTAAAAACATTAAACTTTTAGAATTGTAAATAAGGGATTCTAAAAAATACGCTTTCCCGTGTTATTCAATATACCCAGTTATTTTCTGGTGTATGGCCTTTGCGGCTAATTCTCCTGAAAGCATTGCAGCATTAAGCGACCCATTGAGTAACGTATCTCCTGCTAAGTAAATAGAATCTGTTAATTGTGTTTCTGAAGGATCAATGCTGTAAGACACATTAGCAAGATCTGGCAATGCCTTTTCTATGGTATAAGTTTTTAAATGTCTTAATGTTGAAATACTGAAGTAAAGGTTCAATTCTTCCATAATGCGTTTGATAAGTTCTTCTTCACTCAGACTATGTTGTTTTACGACACTAACTGACAATAATTTGTTAGTGTGATGTTCAGAAAAAGGAAAAGAAATAGAATTAATTAGTGCATCTTCAGCATCTGCAAGTAACCCTATGATTTGTTTTTGAAACACCATAGTAGCATCAACTTCAAAATAGAGCGTTTGCGTGCTTTTCCAGCTATTTATATGCCTTGTCATGTTAGGAATGAGACTGGAGGCTTCGGTAGCAACTATACAATAATCACATGTAATATTTGAACCATCTTTAAGAACAATAGTATTTTCTTTAACGGTTTCAACACTCTGCTGATACTTAACCGTAGTTTGCTTTAATTTAGATAGTAACTGATTAGGTATTTCTTGAATGCCATACTTTGGGATTACCGCTTCGCCTTCGCCGAACATTTTAAAGATAAACTCGAACATTCTTGAGGATGTTTTTAAATCAGTCTCTAGAAAAATACCTGTGAAAAACGGTTTAAAAAAATCATTTATGATGGCATCTGAAAATCCAAAACGTTCTAAATATTTCTGTGTGGTTAATGCTTCGTCGTTAAAGATAGCATCGATGGATTTTTTATTGAGCAGTCTATTAAGCTTAAATACGTTTATTTTATCTGAAAACTTACCTACTGAAGAAAAAAGCGTTGGCCATAAAAGTGAAATATCTCTTAAAGGATCGCCAATACAAAATTGCTTACCTTTTTTAAAAATATATGATCCTGAAACAAATGATTCAAGTTGTAGCTCGTTATAATCTAAATATTTCTTAGCCAGAGGATAGGCACTAAGTAATACTTGAAACCCTCTATCTAAAGTATAACCATCTACTACATCAGATTGTACCCGCCCTCCAACACGCTTATCAGCTTCAAGTATTTTGGGTTTATAACCATATTTCTCTAGTTGTAATGCTGCAACTAAACCACTAATTCCTGCTCCTACAATCACAATATTTTTATCCATTTTCTCTAGCTTTTATAAACAAAATTAAGTCTTGTAAATGAAAAAGTGCTTTATTTTACAATAAAGCACTTTAAATAAAATTCAAGTTCTATATTATTCTACAATAAACTTTCCTTTCATTAGTGCATAATGTCCAGGAAAGCTGCACATAAAATCATAAATCCCCGCAGCTGGTGCATCAAACTCGATGGATGTGGTTTGCCCACCACCTATAATTTTTGTATGAGCTATAACATCACCTTTAGAATCTACAGGAATATATCCGTTATCTTTTGCCGTAGCAGCTTTATTACCAAATGCTGTAATATTTACGCCTTGTTTTAAAATTACAACATTATGCCCCATTACATTCACATCCATCTTACCTGTATGCCTTAATGTTAGTTTTACTTTTTGCCCTGCCTTTGCTTTTAGCTCTTTTTTATCAAATTGCATGGCGTCATTTCCAGAAATCACCAAATTAGCCACATTTTCATCAACTTTCTTTTCGTCTTTTTTAGTGCTTAATTTAATTTTTTCTTTTGGCTCCTCCTTCTTTTTATCGCCTCCGCAATTAAACAAAAGCGATGCGGTAAATACTACCGTAAATAAAAATTTAACCGTTTTCATAATCTTTCTTTTTTGTTTTTGCAAAGATAAATATTACCATCCATATCCGCTCACGATTTCATGCATTGTGAAAAAATTACTCCTATAATAGAATCGTTCTAAACAACGGAAAACAATGTGTGTTTAAGCTATCTAAGTTACCTTATCAAATAAATATCAGAGTTACAAAATATAATCTGTACTAATAAAATTAGACGTTTTTTTATCTAACAATTCATTTAGAATGGCATTGTTATATTCGTTGTTTTTAGCTGCAACAAAAGTTCTTATAGAAAATGAGCGCAAAGCATCAGTAACACTTAATGTACCAACTGCAGAATCTTTTCTACCGGTGAAGGGGTAAACATCAGGCCCACGCTGACAGGAACTATTTAAATTTACACGACACACCAAATTCACCAAAGTATCAATTAATGGAGACAACGTATTGACGTTTTTACCAAACAAACTTACTTGTTGTCCGTAATCAGACTCTGCCATATCATCTAGCGGTTCATCAATATTTGAAAATGGCACTACTGGAATTACTGGCCCGAATTGTTCTTCCTTAAAAACGCGCATAGCTTTACGCACAGGAAATAATACTGCTGGAAAAATAAAATTTTCGGTAGTTTCTCCTCCTTTTTTATTTAATATTTTTGCGCCTTTTTTAGTTGCATCATCAATTAATTCTTGAATATAAGCTGGCTTATCAACCTCGGGAAGCGGTGTTAATTTTGCGCCATCATCCCATGGATTTCCAAATTTAAGCTGGTCTACCTTGTAGGCAAACCTTCTGTTAAATTCTTCAACAATAGATTCGTGAACGTAGAGTACCTTTAACGCAGTACAACGTTGCCCATTAAACGACAAGGTTCCGGCAATGCATTCTTCTACAGCCAAATCTAAATCCGCATCAGGCAGTACAATTGCTGGATTTTTAGCTTCAAGCCCTAATACCATTCGTAATCTGTTGCCTTTAGGGTGTTGACTTTGTAATGCGTTTGCAGATTTACTATTACCAATTAATGCCAAAACATCAACCTTTCCAGATTTCATAATTGGTGTCGCCAATACCCTTCCGCGTCCATAAACAATATTCACCACACCCTTTGGAAAACTACTTTGAAAGGCTTCTAACAGTGGAGAAATTAATAGTACTCCTAATTTTGCTGGTTTAAAAATGGTGGTATTCCCCATGATTAAAGCAGGAATTAACAAGCAGAATGTCTCGTTTAGAGGATAATTATAAGGACCTAAACACAACACTACACCAAGTGGGCCTCTGCGTATGTGCGCATGCACGCCAGAGTGTTTCTCAAAACGTGCTGAGTCTCTATCTATATCTTTATAAGCTTCAATGGTATCATTTATATATTCGATGGTTCTGTCAAATTCCTTTTGAGAATCTGGCAGATTTTTCCCTATTTCCCACATCAACAACTTCACCACCTCATCGCGCTTTGTTTTCATCTGTTCCACAAACTTCTCCATACATGCAATACGATCTTCAACCTTCATGGTTGGCCAAAGTCCTTTACCATTATCATAGGCAGTAGTGGCAGAATTTAATGCCTCCAATGCTTCGGTTTCACCTAATTGCGGAATTGTACCCAACAAGGTTGGCTTATACGTTTTGGTGGATGAAATTGTAGAATATATTTCAGCGGTATCACCATGCCACTGCTTCAACTCCCCATCTACTAAATATGTGCTTTGGTGCAACAAACTATCAATTTGATATGCTTTAGGAATTTTGGTCTCTGAATTACTCATTATTATTTAATTTTTTAGTACTACTAAGATATTGATTATTGAAACGCATCTACATTACAAAAGTCGATAAAACCCTGATAAACTAAATATTTAACGACAATTTTACACAAAAAACAAACTAAATCGTTTGAGTATAATTTCTATTTAATGAAAGATTTAGACTAAGAATCTAAATAAATCGGGCGTATTGTTAAGATAGTCTCCATAAAAATTTAGCGCTTTCATTTTGGCAATAAGAGGCTCTAAATCATTTTTAGACTTTAATTCGATACCAACCACAGCTGACCCATTTTCACGATTACTTTTTTTAGTGTATTCAAAATGTGTAATATCATCATTTGGCCCTAAAACTTCAACTAAAAATTCTTTAAGGGCTCCCGCTCGTTGTGGAAATTTTACGATAAAGTAGTGTTTTAAATTTTCATAAAGAAGAGCTCTCTCTTTTATTTCTGCTGTGCGGGTAATATCATTATTGCTACCACTTACCACGCAAACTACGTTTTTACCTTTTATGTCTTCTGAATAATAATCTAGAGCGGCGATGCTTAAGGCTCCGGCAGGTTCTACTACAATAGCATCTCTGTTATAGAGATCTAAAATGGTTTGACATATTTTGCCCTCTGGTACAGAAATCATGGCATGTAAATTCCCTTTGCAAATTGGAAACGTTAAATCTCCCACGCGCTTTACTGCAGCACCATCTACAAATTTTTCTATATGCTTTAAAGTGGTGTTTTTATTGTTTTTGATGGAAACCGACATTGAAGGCGCTCCCTCTGGTTCTACTCCTATAATTTTGGTTTTTGGCGATAAAACCATAAACACTGTAGATAGACCCGCGGACAAACCACCACCCCCTACAGGCACAAAAACATAATCTATTGCCGCTTTTGCTTGATTTAATATTTCGAGCCCTACCGTTGCTTGCCCTTCTATAACCTTTTTATCATTAAATGGATGAATAAACGTTTTTTTAAGTTGCTCACATTCTTCCATAGACGCATGATAAGCATCGTCAAAGGTATCGCCAACCAATTTTATTTCTATAAATTCCTCGCCAAACATTTTCACCTGCTTTACTTTTTGGCTAGGTGTAGGGGTGGGCATAAAAATTGTACCTTTTATTTGTAATAGCTTACAAGATAACGCTACGCCTTGGGCATGATTTCCTGCGCTTGCACAAACCACTCCCTTTTTGGAATCTTCTGATGATAATGAACTTAATTTATTGTATGCCCCTCTAATTTTATATGAGCGTACGCGTTGCAAATCCTCGCGTTTATACAGAACCTCAGCATTAAATTCTTTAGAATGTCTTACACTCTTTACTAATGGCGTTACTTCTGATACATCTCTAATAGTCTCCGCCGCAAGTTTTACAGATTCAATAGTTGGAAAGTAGATCGTCTTTTTCATGCTTAACATCACCCCGAATAGGTTTGAATTACGATAATTGGTCTTTATAAAATTTACCTCCTATTTCCTTTAACACCAACAAAACGCACTTTAAATCTTTTATTAAAAAAGCCCCACACTTTACAAATGTGAGGCTTTGCAACATTTAAAAAAATGTTTGTCTAGTTTAGTTGAATTGTTATACTATTGGCTTCATAGCCGTCATAGATTCTCTTAAGAACGCTCCTATTTTCTCAACGGGGTGCGCTCGTAAAGTAGCATTAATCTCAATTAATTTAGCATTATCCACACCGTCTCCATTATCTTTTGCGAATGGCTTACCAATCACGTCAGTATCAATGGTTCTCATAAAATCAGCTAAAAGTGGTTTACATGCATGGTCGAACAAATAACATCCATACTCCGCAGTATCAGAAATTACACGGTTCATTTCGAATAATTTCTTTCTAGCAATTGTATTTGCAATTAGCGGTGTTTCGTGCAAAGATTCGTAGTACGCAGACTCATCAATAATACCAGATTCTGTCATAGCTTCAAAAGCTAATTCAACTCCAGCACGCACTAAAGCAACCATGAGTACACCATTATCGTAGTATTCTTGCTCGCTTATTTCCATATCGCCAGCTGGTGTTTTTTCAAAAGCGGTTTCAGCCGTAGCTGCTCTCCAATCCAGAAGATTTTTATCGCCTTGTGCCCAATCTGCCATCATGTTTTTAGAAAACACACCTTCCATAATATCGTCCATATGCTTTTGGAATAACGGACGCATAATGTCTTTTAATTCTTCAGATAATTCAAAAGCTTTAATTTTTGCAGGGTTGGATAATCTGTCCATCATATTAGTGATACCACCATATTTTAAACCTTCAGTAACAGTTTCCCAACCGTATTGAATTAATTTTGATGCATATCCTGGATCGATACCTTTTTCTACCATTTTATCAAAACATAAAATAGAACCTGTTTGCAATAAGCCACAAAGAATGGTTTGCTCTCCCATTAAGTCTGATTTTACTTCAGCAACAAAAGACGACTCTAAAACACCTGCTTTATCTCCACCAGTTGCTACCGCATAAGCTTTTGCTTGCGCCAACCCTTTTCCTTCTGGATCATTCTCTGGATGAACTGCAATTAATGTTGGTACGCCAAATCCACGCTTATATTCTTCGCGAACCTCAGATCCCGGAGACTTAGGTGCACACATAATTACAGTAATGTCTTTACGTACTTGCATACCTTCTTCTACTATATTGAATCCATGGGAATACGATAAGGTAGCACCTTTTTTCATTAAAGGCATTACCGAGTTAACTACATTAGTGTGCTGCTTATCTGGAGTTAGATTTAACACTAAATCGGCTGTTGGGATTAACTCTTCATAAGTCCCTACATTAAAACCATTTTCGGTTGCATTTACATAAGATGCACGCTTTTCTTTTATCGCCGCTTCACGTAAGGTATAAGAAATATCTAAACCAGAATCTCTCATGTTTAAGCCTTGGTTTAATCCTTGAGCACCGCAACCTACAATTACAATTTTTTTGCCTTTCAATGCATTTACGCCATCAGCAAATTCTGAGGCATCCATAAATCTACATTTAGACAATTGGTTTAATTTACCAGCTAATGTAAGTGTGTTAAAATAATTTTCCATTGTTATTTATTGATTTAATAGTCTGTTTGTTTGCATCTTAAACGATTATGATGCATTATTTAATATTGGTTTATTATTGATTTTTAAATTCTTCTAGTATTTCTGAAACTTTCATTTCATCTTTAGTTACAGCTATACGACCCGAGCGTACAAATTGCATAATACCGTAAGCCTCTAGCTTTTCTCTCAGTTCTTCAATTTCAAAACGTCTTCCCGATTTTTCTAAAACGAAAAACTCTTTATTTACTGTTACAATTCTAGAATCACTATCTTTTATAATATTCTGAATTTGTGGTTCATCGAACAGTAAATCTGATTTTATTTTGAACATACAAGACTCTGTAAAAATTGTCTCTTCATTCGTATGGTAATAAGCGCGTATAGCTTCGACTTGCTTCTCAATCTGGCGAACAACTTTAATTGCTTGATCTTCTGTAATTTTTACTACAATTACAAAACGATTTACGTCCTTAATTTCAGATTGCGATGTCGTTAAACTTTCTATATTGATGTGTCTACGTTGAAAAATAGCCGAAATACGGTTAAGTAGTCCGATATTATTTTCGGTGTAAACCGATATGGTGAATGTCTTTATTTCTTGACTCATGTTTTTTAGTTTAGCTTAAACGAATATCTGAAACTGAAGCTCCTGAAGGAATCATTGGAAATACATTATCTTCCTTCTCCACACAAACTTCTAAGAAATATGATGCATCTGATTCCATCATTTCTTTTACAGCATTAGCCAACTCTTCACGTTTCGTTACACGTTTTCCTTCAATATGATAGCCTTTCGCTATGGTTACAAAATCTGGGTTGGTCATTTCAGTAGAGGCATATCTTTTATCAAAGAATAATTGTTGCCACTGGCGTACCATTCCAAGGAACTCATTGTTCAAAACCACAATTTTAACAGCTGCTTTTTGTTGAAAAATAGTGCCTAGTTCTTGAATATTCATTTGGTAACCACCATCACCTATAATTGCAACAACCTCACGTTGTGGTTCAGCCATTTTAGCACCAATAGCTGCAGGAAGCGCAAACCCCATAGTTCCTAAGCCACCAGATGTAATGTTACTTTTAGATTTATTAAATTCAGCATAACGACACGCAATCATTTGGTGTTGACCAACATCAGAAACTATAGCTGCATCTCCATTACTGTAATTATTGATTTCCTTAAGAACCTCACCCATGGTTAAGCCTTCTTTTTCAGGTAACAAATCGTCCTTAATTACAGCTTCATACTCAATAGCATATAAATCCTTGAATTCTTGAAGCCAACTGTCGTGAGAATTTGCCTTCAATTCAGAATGCAATAATGCTAAACTTTCTTTTGAATCTCCCAACACAGCAATATCAACTTTTACATTTTTGTTGATTTCTGCTGGATCTATATCAAAATGAATAATTTTAGCTTGTTTAGCATACGTATTTAAATCACCAGTAACACGGTCATCAAAACGCATACCTATGGCAATTAATACATCACATTCGTTAGTTAACTTGTTAGGCGCATAGTTACCATGCATCCCCACCATACCAATATTTAATGGATGTGATGTTGGAATTGCAGAAGCTCCTAAAATAGTCCAAGCCGCTGGAACTCCAGATTTCTCAATTACAGCCTTTAGCTCTTCTTCAGCTTTACCTAAAATAACACCCTGCCCCCAAACTATCATTGGTTTTTTGGCGTTATTAATTAATTCTGCAGCAGCTTTCACAATGTTTTTATCCGTTTTTGGAACAGGATTATAACTTCTTACAGCTGTACACTTTTCGTATTTAAAATCGAACTCTTCAAACTGTGCATCTTTTGTAATATCAACCAATACTGGCCCTGGTCTTCCACTTTTAGCAATATAGAATGCTTTTGCTATTACTTCTGGAATTTCAGATGCTTTAGTTACTTGAGCATTCCATTTTGTAACTGGTGTAGAAATACCAACAATATCAGTTTCCTGAAACGCATCCGTACCCAATAAATGCGAAGGCACCTGCCCAGTAATGCAAACTATAGGTGTTGAATCTATTTGCGCATCAGCTATTCCAGTAATTAGGTTTGTGGCTCCTGGGCCTGAAGTGGCCATAGCAACACCAACTTTCCCTGAAATTCTGGCATACCCTTGGGCTGCATGTGCGGCTCCTTGCTCATGACGCGTCAATACATGATGTATTCTGTCTTGGTATTTAAACAACTCATCATAAACCGGCATAATTGCACCTCCCGGATACCCATAAAGTATATCTACGCCTTCAGCAATTAAGCATCTTATGATGGCTTCAGAACCAGAAATACGTTCTGTTTTAGCTGTTTTGTTTTCTTCTTTTTTTATTGTTTCTGTATTCATAATATGTCATTTAATGATACCCTTCGCTAACTTCGTTATATACTTTCAATAAAAGTTTACTTTCATTTCAGTAGTGCTCAGGGCGACATCATATTATATATTTAAAATGCATCCGTTACACAACCCTTAGAGGCAGATGCTACGGACTTTGCAAACTTATAAAGTATGCCTTTTTTATGTTTTAATGGTGGCTCTACCCACGCCTCTTTTCTTTTTGCTATTTCTTCATCAGATAACAACACGTTAATTGAATTGTCTTCTGCACTAATTTTAATTCTATCTCCTGTTTCAATAATTGCTATAGTACCACCAGATTGTGCTTCGGGTGTAATGTGCCCCACTACAAAACCATGGGTTCCTCCAGAAAAGCGACCATCTGTAATTAAGGCCACAGATTTCCCTAAACCTGCCCCCATAATCATAGAAGTCGGTTTCAGCATCTCTGGCATTCCAGGACCACCTTTAGGACCAACATAACGAATAACTACAACATCACCTTTTTCCACTTCGCCGTTACTAATACCTGTATTGGCTTCTTGCTCGCTATTGTACACCACCGCTTTACCTTCAAAAAGCAACCCTTCGTTTCCAGATATTTTCGCCACAGCACCTTCCGAGGCTAAATTTCCATAAAGAATCTGTATGTTCCCCGAAGATTTCAATGCCTTATCCTTTGGATAAATGACAGCTTGACTATCATCTTCAAACTGAAGTGGTTCCACATCCGCTAAATTTTCGGCCAACGTTTTGCCTGTTACCGTCATACAATCACCATGTAAATAGCCATTATCCAACAAATATTTCATTACTGCTGGCGTGCCACCAATTCCATGAACATCTTCCATTAGGTATTTTCCAGATGGTTTTAAATCGCCAATTAGCGGTGTTTTATCACTTATACGCTGAAAATCTTCAAGAGTAAAATCTATATCTGCAGCAAATGCAATGGCTAAAAAGTGCAGCACTGCATTAGTAGAACCCCCAAGTGCATTTACCATTGTAACTGCATTCTCAAGAGATTTCTTAGTAATAATATCCAGTGGTTTTAAATCTAACTCCAACAAGTTTTTTATAGCTCTCGCATGTCGTTCTGCCTCCGATAATTTACTAGGGTTTTCAGCAGGAATAGAAGAATTATAAGGCAACGCAAACCCCATAGCTTCAATTGAAGATGCCATTGTATTTGCAGTATACATACCACCACAAGCCCCTGCTCCAGGAATAGATCGTTTTATAATCTCTTTATATTCCTCTTCATCAATCTCTCCAGATACTTTTTGTCCCAAAGCTTCAAAAGCCGAAACAATATTTAGTTTTTTGCCTTTGTACATACCTGATGCCGTAGCACCACCATACATCATTATAGACGGACGGTTTAAACGACACATCGCAATTACTGCTCCAGGCATATTTTTATCACAACCTACAACCGCAACTAAAGCGTCGTAACTCTGTGCTTGCATTACAGTTTCTATAGAATCTGCAATAATATCTCTAGAAGCCAAAGAATAATTCATCCCAGAAGTTCCCATAGAAATTCCGTCGCTCACACCAATAGTATTAAAACCTAAACCAACTAAACCTGCAATGTTACACTCTAGCTTAACCTCATCTTTCAACCTGTTTAAGTGCATATTACAAGGGTTGCCATCAAAACCCGTACTAGCAATACCTACTTGAGCCTTGTTCATATCATCATCGGTAAACCCTGCAGCATACAACATAGCCTGTGATGCCGGTTGCGATTCATCTTGTGTTAATCTTTTACTATATTTATTGAGTTCTTGCATTTTTGGTGAAAATAATTTTGGTTTTAAATAGACTTTTTAAAAATTATTCAATCGATTTAAGACTTTTAACATTAATCTTAAATTTCAGTTAACGAAAATAAATGTTTATACACTTACTATAGGACGTAGCAAATTTTAATGGGTTAAATTCACTACCCCTAAAAACCTGTTATACCACTGTTTATCAGTATACTAAGTCTATTTTTTTATGATGTTCAAAACCAAAAAAGAATATGAAAATTTTTTTTTGGTTTTACACTGCTTGCTAGTGATCTAGGTTTGCACGATATCTTTTTGCCATAACGCATATATTTCTCTTATTTTTTTTACTTTTGCACATCAATAAATCACGGAGGAAGGATTTGACTGATTGCAACCTCTTTACACCACAAAAATCGTGTAAGCAAAAATGCTAAAGGCAGTGTAAACTCCTGAGACGTTTTCCGTCAAATCTTACTTCGAAAACAAAATAGTATGCCATATTTATTTACTTCAGAAAGTGTTTCTGAAGGACATCCAGATAAAGTTGCCGACCAAATAAGCGACGCCTTAATTGATAATTTTTTAGCCTTTGATGCCGACTCAAAAGTAGCTTGTGAAACTCTAGTAACTACGGGACAAGTAGTACTTGCTGGTGAGGTAAAATCACATACCTATCTTGACGTACAAAAAATTGCAAGGGATACTATAAACAAAATTGGATATACCAAAGGCGAGTATATGTTCGATGGGAATTCCTGTGGTGTCTTTTCGGCAATACATGAACAATCTGAAGATATTAATCAAGGTGTAGATCGTGCTACCAAAGAGGAACAAGGTGCCGGAGACCAAGGGATGATGTTTGGTTATGCCACCAACGAAACCGAAAACTATATGCCTTTGGCTTTAGATTTATCGCATCGCATTTTAATTGAATTGGCAGCGCTACGTCGTGAAAACAAAGACATCAACTACTTAAGACCAGATTCTAAAAGTCAGGTAACCATTGAATATAGTGACGATAATGTACCGCAACGCATTGATGCTATTGTAGTATCTACACAACATGATGAGTTTGCCGATGATGATGCCATGTTGGCAAAAATAAGAAAGGACATCGTAGAAATTTTAATACCGCGCGTGGTTGCTAAACTTCCGGAAAAGATTCAAACCTTATTTAATAGCGATATTAAGTATCACATCAACCCCACGGGGAAATTTGTAATTGGCGGTCCGCACGGAGACACGGGCTTAACAGGGCGTAAAATTATAGTGGATACTTATGGCGGCAAAGGTGCCCATGGTGGTGGTGCATTTTCTGGGAAAGACCCTAGCAAAGTAGATAGAAGTGCAGCATATGCTACGCGCCATATTGCTAAAAACCTAGTGGCAGCAGGTGTTGCAGATGAAGTTTTAGTGCAAGTAAGTTACGCTATTGGTGTTGTAGAACCTATGGGTATTTTTATTGATACTTATGGCACTTCAAAAGTAAACTTGAGCGATGGCGAAATTGCAGAAAAGGTGTCACAAATTTTTGATATGCGCCCTTACGCGATTGAGACACGACTAAAATTACGGTCGCCCATGTACAGTGAAACAGCCGCTTATGGCCACATGGGGCGCACTAACAGAACCGTAACAAAAACCTTTGAACAACCTAATGGCGAAAGTACAACGCTTGATGTGGAGTTGTTTACTTGGGAGAAGTTGGATTTTGTGGATAAGGTGAAGCATGTGTTTAACTTGTAACTGACTACTAAAGACCAACTTCAAAAAAGAATATTTTGTTCTGAATACAACGAGTAGATTCTAAATTTATATCCACAGTTTATTGAATTAACAGCGTATTTCGTGCAGCATTTTTGTGTTGCATAAAATCTTGAATACAAAAAAAGGCAGTTTAAATACCAGTCATGGTCGGAAGATTTTTTTCTTCCGACTTTTTTGTTTTATGATGGGCAGTGTTTTGGTTTTAATTACTTGATTATCAGTTTATTGTCTTGTTTTTG
>JGI26088J50261_1000022_pt1 | contig 100689 bp, 93 predicted proteins | sample SaaInl1SG_22_DNA_FD_50261 | JGI IMG/M metagenome (IMG submission 50261)
TTCGTTCTCTTCCGACTGCACTCCCAAGAACGCCGCAAAGACACTGCCAAATGTTCGAAGCCACTGCTTCATTCCAAACCTCCAAATGCGCTTGTCTTAACAATCAAATGATCGGCGACGTCCACCATTGGGACATCTTACCACTTCAAGTAAAAACAAAGCGCTCACTGAGCAGGATAAAATACCCGTACTGTGCCGAGCCAAGGAGCGGCGGTCGCTGCACGTAGTGCATGAGTTGTCACCGTATCGTGGGTGATCACATCAACATCGATGCGGCCTTTGAGGTAGTGCAAATGTAGCTGCTCGATGGTGCATACAGCAGACCAATCCATGCGCAAGGTCGCCTCCACTTCGACGCGCAAGGGGCGCAGGGCGGTCGGTGCCTCCTGATCCAATTCGGCGTCGTCCTCAGGGTCCACGTGAAAGGTGATGTCACCAATGTCCGGGAAAGCGTCTCGCAGTGTCGCTGCCACCCAACAGCCCACTTCATGGCCTTCCGATACAGAAATCCGCGGATCGACCTGCAGATGCATGTCCAGCATGGTTTTCCCACCCATGGTTCGAGTTCGGATGTGATGCACATCGCGAAGGCCAGGGACGGTCATCGCCACCTCATGCATCGCAGCTACAGTTTCTTCAGGCAACGCCGTATCCACCAGTTCGGCCATCGCTTCCCAAAGCAACTCGATGGCCACTTTGGCAATCAACACGGCAACCACCAGAGCAGCCACTGCGTCGAGCCAGGCATACCCGAGGGTCACTCCAATCAAACCGACCAACACCGCCACAGACGACAGGCTGTCGGTTCGAGAGTGCCAGGCATTAGCTTCCAACAATTTGGAATTGAGTAATTTGGCGTAATGCAGGGTGTAGCGGAATATCACCTCTTTGGCGACAATTGAAATCACCGTAATCACAAATGCGGCGGTGCCTGCTACCACCAACACATCGCTCGACAACAAACGCTGCAGGCTGTCCAACAAAATCCCGCCAGCCACGACAAGCAATACCCCGCCCAGAGTCAGCGTCGCGAGGGTTTCAATGCGCTCATGGCCATAAGGGTGATTGGCATCAGGCGCTTCCTGACTCCACCGCGCCGCCAAAACCACCAGTACGTCAGTGCCCAAATCGGACAGAGAATGAACCCCATCCGCGATCAAGGCTGCACTTTGGGAGAGCCAGCCAATGGCGATCTTGCCAAGCCCCAAACACGCATCAACTACCGCGCCGATGACGGTCACCCGTGTCATGATGCGGGCCTTTTCTGTTTGCATCACAACCACCCTGTGGTGCGTTCAACGAACCAATACAGGCCGAGCCCGCCAATCAGGATCGACACCGGAATAGCGACTACCTGACGGTACCAACGCTTGTGAAGCAACCACACTCCGACCGCAAAGTAAGCCAGAGCAATGATCGCCAACTGGCCTAACTCAACACCCAGATTGAACGACAAAAGACCCACTACGAAATCGCGCTCGGGGAGCCCGAGCTCGGTTAGCACACCAGCAAACCCCATCCCATGCAACAAACCAAATGCAAACACCACAACAGTCCGCGACACACCGACCCGCTGATGCCAGCAATTCTCAATCGCTATGTACACAATCGATGCCGCAATCAATGGCTCCACGATCGCAGGGGATAAATTCAGCACACCATATAAGCCAAGCGCCAATGTCACCGAATGCGCCACGGTGAAGGCCGTGACCTGCAACAGCAAATCAATGAAACGCTTCGACATTAAAGTCAGACCCAAGATGAAGACGATGTGATCGATCCCCATNGGCAGAATGTGGGTGAATCCCAATTCCACGTAGTCCCAGACAATGGCAGAAACAGANCGNGTGACTGANCCATCTAANGCAAACAGCGGGGAGGTGTCNGGATGGCGAACAAAAGCCACCTGTGGCTCTCGGTCAGGCAACAACAACCGCACTGCAGTACTTGGCAAGCTGGCATCGACACGGTAACGAAATGTCTCGGCTAAATCAGGCAAGCCACCAACCAGGCGAACGACAGAGAGTCGTGGCAACTCAGGATCGGACTCGGTGATCACTTCATGGGCAGTGATGCTCATAGCAACCGAGGTGTCACCGACCTCGATGTGGATTCGGTCAGCAAAATCCCGCATCTTGGGTACAAAGGCGCTCTGCAGGGCTGCCGCATCAAGTGCTCTGTACGCATCATACTGAGCGGCGCGTGGCGAATCATCGGTGTCAGCCAAGGTTGGATTAACGCCAGCCATCCAAGCTTCCAAGTTGGTCTCAAGCGCTACGGATACAACACCTTGGTCTGACACCGTGACCGTGGCAATGGCTGGTCGCATTTCATGCGCGCTTGCGCCCAAGGCACAAAAGCCCCATAACAGTCCCAAGAAAATCTGTCGCACCATCAGACACCGCAGTTGGATATTGAAAGGCCATGACGATACACCAGAGACTCCTGCCATGCATTGCCGCCATGCTATTCAGCACAGAAGTGTTGTCGCATGAATTCTGGATTGAGCCCTCGGCACATCAAGCCGCTCCAGGTGAAGAAATTCAGCTTTTGCTCAAGGTGGGTGAGCGTTTTCGGGGTTCGGCACAACCGTATTTACCAAACGACTTTGAACGTTTTGAGCACATCAGTTCAAATGCGACCGTACCGATCGAAGGCCTGTTGGGCGACAGTCGCCCGGCCGCGCGGATTCTGACAGCGCCTGGACTGAATCAAATCATCCATCATACCGTGCCGTTCGATATCCAATTCCCCGATGGTGACGCACGCTGGGCAGATTATGTNGCACTTGATGGACTGGCCGNCCANCTGGCAGCNCACCCTAACTTGCCCCAGGTCACGCCGGTTAGCGAACGCTATGTCCGCTCGGTAAAGAGCCTNATTGTCAGCGGGCCCATGACACCGGCAGACCGTCTCACCGGTCGCCTCCCCTACGAGCTGGTGTTGGAAGGCACACTCACCGCTGGATCTCAGTCCTTTCGGCTGTATGAAGCGCGTTCAGGGAAGCCAGGCATTCTAATCAAGGCGTTTCGGCACAGCGACCGGACAGTGGTTGACCAAGCCATCACCGACGCAGACGGTCGTGTGCAACTCAACCTGCCCAGTGCGGACCGGTACCTCGTCAGTGGCGTGGTCATCGCGCCAGACTCCGATCCGAGGTTTGACTGGCTCAGTCACTGGCCTGCATTAACACTTGAGATTTCCGACTAAGAATCATCTGTAATGCTCGCGCTGAGGCAGCAAACGCAAAACTTGCTGTCACATGAGTCACGGCACCCAAACTGCCAGCACAATCCAATCGCTGCGCACCACGAGGCTTCTCTTGACCGATACCACCATCAGCCTGTTGGTACCGGGTTTGCTCATCGGAATACACGGCATACACGCCAAAACGCGACTTTGCGTCACGTGAAAATCCGAAGCGATTACGAAGTGTCTGTCGCACCGCTGCCAACAAGGCATCACCATCAGTTTTTGCTAAATCGCGCACTTGAATCCGACTTGGATCGATCCGGCCACCGGCTGCCCCTAACGTAATGACCGGAATTTTCAGTCGTCTCGCATGGGCAATTAACGCCGCTTTCGCCATCTGGTTGTCGCCACAATCAATTAAACAATCGATGTCGGGTGTTATGAATTGAGCTTGGGTTTTTTCTGTGATGAAGCTGTGGTCGAGCCGCACACGGATTGTCGGGGAGATCTGCTTGCAACGGGCGGCCATCACGGCAATTTTTGACTGCCCTACTGTGGTATCCAGCGCGTGGATCTGTCGATTGATGTTACTGGTGCAGATGTCATCCAAATCCGCCATACGGATTTCCCCTACGCCGGATCGCGCCAGACTCTCAACCACCCACGAGCCCACACCACCCACGCCAACCACATACACACAAGCGCGTTGCAGGGTGGCCACGGAGCCGGCGCCATACAGACGGTCGATGCCTGCGAAGGCATCAGCCGTTTGCGAGTGCATCCCCGTCAGCCAGATCAAATGCGTGATGCAATGCGCGCACCGCCAACTCGAGGTACTTCTCATCCACCACCACAGAGATCTTGATCTCTGAAGTGGAAATCATCTGGATATTGATTCCCTCGGCGGCCAATGTGGTGAACATCTCGCTGGCGACACCGGCGTGAGAGCGCATACCAACACCGACCACAGAGACCTTACAGATTTTTGCATCCTTCCTGACTTCGCGTGCGCCCAAATCCTGAGCCACATCTTGCAGTACTTCATAAGCCAACTCGACGTCATTACGATGCACTGTAAAGGTGAAATCCGTGGTTTGATCGGCACCGACATTTTGCACGATCATGTCCACTTCAATGTTTTTCGCACCGATCGGCGCCAAGATTTTTGCTGCCACACCGGGCACATCGGGTACACCCAGCAGGGTCAGTTTGGCTTCGTCGCGGTTGAACGCGATCCCTGAAATCACCGGTTGTTCCATCGCATCGAGCTCCTCAGTGGTAATCAATGTGCCCGGGCCGTCTTCAAAGGTCGACAGCACGCGAAGCGGTACGTTGTATTTGCCAGCAAACTCGACCGAGCGGATTTGCAGCACTTTTGAACCCAAAGACGCCATTTCAAGCATCTCTTCAAAGGTAATCTTAGACAGCCGCCGCGCACTCGAGACCACCCGCGGATCGGTTGTGTAGACCCCGTCGACATCGGTGTAAATCTGGCACTCATCGGCTTTCAATGCAGCAGCCAAGGCTACCGCAGTCGTGTCTGAACCACCGCGACCGAGCGTTGTGATGTTGCCCTGGTCATCCATGCCCTGGAAACCCGCCACAATGACTACGCGACCTGCGGTCAAATCGTCACGCATCGCCGCGTCGTCAATCGCCTGAATACGAGCCTTCGTGTGTGCACTGTCGGTGTGAATCCGGACCTGCCCGCCAGTGTAGCTTTTCGCGGGGCAACCGGATTCCTCAAGCGCCATGGCCAGAAGCGCGATCGTCACTTGCTCACCGGTAGAGACCAGCACATCCATTTCCCTTGCGCTTGGACGCTGGCTTATTTCTTGTGCCATACCAATGAGGCGATTGGTTTCACCGCTCATTGCAGAGACAACGACAACCACGTCATGGCCCTGGGCACGGAACCCCTTGACCTTTGCGGCCACGCCTTGGATGCGCTCGACCGTTCCGACGCTGGTGCCGCCGTATTTTTGTACGATTAATGCCATTTGTATCCTTAACTCAGTTGGCTTGTCAGCCAGCCCGCAACAGAGCTCAGTGCAGCAGGCAGTGCCGACGCGTCGGTGCCACCGGCTTGCGCCATATCCGCCCGGCCACCACCACGACCGCCGACCTGCTCAGCAACAAAGCCGATCAAAGCGCCAGCCTTGATACGATCGGTCAGNTTGTCAGTGACGCCGGCAACCAAATTGACCTTGTCGTCACGCACCGTTGCCAGCACCACCACACCTTGGGTGAGACGGTTTTTAATGCGATCGAGTGTGTCACGCAATGTTTTTGCATCCTGGCCGTCCAGTGTCGCCACNAGACACTGCACACCAGCCACCTCAACAACGTCATCCATCAGGTCGCCACCGGCCGCAGTCGCCAGTTTCATTTTCAAGCTNTCNGCCTCACGCTCGGCCTGTTTCAGCCGTTCGTTGAGTTGCTCAATTTTGCCAAGCACAGCATCCGAACCAGTTTTCAAAGCCGATGCCGCCTGAGAAAGTGTATTTTCGAGCGTGCGTACATGAGCCAGTGCGCCAGCACCTGTCACTGCTTCGATCCGCCGAATACCCGAAGCGACACCGCCCTCGCTGGTGATCTTAAACAGCCCGATATCACCTGTACGCGCTACATGCGTACCGCCACAGAGCTCAACAGAGAATGTTCCCATCGACAACACACGCACCTCGTCGTCGTACTTTTCGCCGAACAGCGCCATTGCTCCGGCTGCTTTTGCCTCATCAATTGGCATGATCTGGGTCAGGACATCGTGATTCTGACGGATTTCCGCATTGACCAAATCTTCAATGGCTGCNATCTCTTCGCCAGTCACCGGTTGTGGGTGCGAGAAATCAAAGCGTGTGCGTTCATGAGTTACCAACGAACCCTTCTGCGTCACATGCGGACCAAGCACGGTACGAAGCGCAGCATGCAGCANATGTGTTGCCGAGTGATTCAGTGCCGTGGCCTGACGCCGCGGTCCTTCGACACGCGCTGTGACGGTATCACCCAGCGACAACCCACCGAGTTTCAGGCGGCCTTCATGCAGGAAATGACTGCCTGCCTTTTTTGTTTGCGTCACGTCAAAGGCGCCGTTGGCAGAAGTCAGCGACCCGACGTCACCCTGTTGCCCACCACTCTCAGCGTAAAATGGGGTCTGATTTAAGACCACCATGCCCTGCTCACCAGCGGCCAGTGAATCGACCGGCTGGCCATCTTTGATCAAGGCCACGACAGCCGCACTGCCGTCTAAGCGGGTGTAACCTAGAAATTCAGTGGCCCCATCCAAATCCAACCGGATCTGACCTTCGGCGGCAAAGCTTGAACCCTGTCGTGATTTTTCACGCTGCGCGGCCATGGCCGCCTCGAATCCTTCGATGTCGAGCGCAAAATTCCGTTCACGAGCGATGTCATTGGTTAAATCCACCGGAAACCCGTGGGTGTCATACAGTTTGAAAATCACATCACCAGGCAACGTATCACCGTCCAGCAAGGCCACAGCATCTTCGAGCACTTTCATGCCGGCATCCAACGTCTTGGCGAACTGCGCCTCTTCTTGCTTTAAGGCAGCGACGATACGGTCTTCTGAGACACGCAATTCTGGGTAGGCCTCGCCCATTTCCGCCACCAGCGTGTGCACCAACTTATGAAAAAATGGCTGATCGCATCCAAGCTTGTGCCCATGACGAATTGCGCGGCGGATAATGCGTCGCAGCACATATCCTCGGCCCTCGTTCGAAGGCAACACACCATCGCAAATCAAAAAGGCACAACTGCGGATGTGATCGGCGATCACGCGCAAGCTTTTGGCCTCTAGGTCAGTGGTTTTGGTGGCTTCCGCAGCCGCCTTCAACAACGACTGGAACAGATCGATCTCGTAATTGGAGTGCACGTCTTGCATCACGGCAGCAATGCGCTCAAGACCCATACCAGTGTCAACTGAAGGCTTCGGCAGTGGTGTACGCGTGCCATCGGCCGCCTGTTCAAATTGCATAAAAACAAGGTTCCAGATCTCGATGTAACGATCCAGATCGTCATCCGGCGAACCTGGTGGGCCACCGGGAACGTGCTCACCGTGGTCATAGAAAATTTCACTGCACGGACCACAGGGGCCGGTGTCGCCCATCGACCAAAAGTTGTCCTTGTCACCAAGTCGCGAGAACCGAGTTGGATCGATACCAATGGTCTGAATCCAGATGTCCTCAGCTTCCTGATCGCTGTGGTGTACGGTGACCCAGAGTTTTTCTGCAGGTAAGCCGAGGCGTTCTGTCAGGAAGCCCCAGGCAAAACGAATCGCGTCTTCCTTGAAATAGTCACCAAAACTGAAGTTCCCCAACATTTCGAAAAACGTGTGGTGACGGGCGGTGTAACCGACATTTTCTAAATCATTGTGCTTACCACCTGCACGCACACAGCGCTGCGACGTGGTCGCGCGTTGGTAGGGTCGACTCTCATCGCCGGTGAACACATCTTTAAACTGCACCATCCCTGCGTTGGTGAACAGGAGTGTCGGATCATTGCCCGGAATCAGCGAACTAGAGCTCACAATCGTGTGACCCTGCTCGGCAAAATAATCGAGGAATTGAGAACGGATTTCAGCGCTTTTCATCGTATGTCTTGGTTCTGGAGTTCAATCGAGTAGCAATGCTAGCCGAAAATTGTCTTGACCGCTTCTGTTGCATCAGAAAACTGAAAGCCACGACCGGCCAGGAAGCGAAACGCCTGCTCGCGGCTCGCAGATGGTTTGCCACGTGACCACTTCGCCAAAGCTTGGACGGCCCGATCGTATTCAGATTCCTCGACCTCTTGGAAATGAAGCGAAACGGACTCGGGATCGATCCCATGAGTTTGCAGTTCCGCCTCAATGCGGCGGCGCCCATGGCCTTTGAGCAGACGTGAGCGGATCAACATTTCCGCGAATCGGTCATCAGATTGGTAACCAAGCGTAGTCAACTCTCGGATCAAGCTAAGCCGCTCAGCGGCTAACAAATCGGGATGGTGCTGTGCCAGCTTGCGGTCGAGCTCAACCACCGAGTGCTCTCGGCGGGTGAGCGCGTTGATCAGCGTGTCTTTCGGCTCAGCCGCCACGCGAATTCCGCATCGCCTCCAGTCTGGCAAACAAACTCGAGGTATCCCAACGACCACCGCCCATTGCTTGGACTTCACCATAGAGCTGATCCACGGTCGCAGTGATCGGCAAAGCCGCACCATTTTTACGGGCTTCAGCCAAACAGATAGACAAATCCTTGCGCATCCAATCTACCGCAAAGCCGTGCGTGAAATGATCATCCAGCATCGTTTTGTAACGGTTTTCCATCTGCCACGATTGCGCCGCACCCTTACTGATGACATCGACTACCTTGTGCGCATCAAGTCCGGCAGCGCGGGCAAATGACAGGCCTTCAGACAAGGCTTCAACCAGGCCTGCAATACAAATCTGATTCACCATTTTCGTCAGCTGGCCCGCTCCGACCTCTCCCATCAGTGTGCAGGCTCGCGCATAGGCATCGATCACGGGTGCCGCTTTCTCAAAGTGCCCTGCCTCACCGCCGACCATCACAGTCAATGCACCGTTCTCAGCGCCCTGTTGGCCACCAGAGACTGGCGCGTCCATGAAGCCGATGTGCTGCGCTTGAGCCACAGCGGCCAATTCACGTGCCACCTCGGCACTGGCCGTGGTGTGATCGACAAACAGTGCGCCCTCACTCATGCCAGCAAAGGCGCCGTCATTACCGAGCGCGATTGCTCGCAGATCGTCGTCGTTACCAACACAGGCAAAGACGATCTCTTGACCAACAGCCGCTTCACGCGGTGTTGCTGCTGAGTGACCACCAAACTCGCTGGCCCAAGCATCGGCTTTCGCGCGCGTGCGATTGAATACCGTGACCTGATGACCGGCTTTTTGTAAATGTCCCGCCATGGGGTAACCCATGACTCCGAGTCCTAAAAATGCAACTTTCATGTGGGGATCCTCTGTTGTGTTGAGTGTCAGTAAATCGATCTAACGCGTATCAATGAAACAATTGGTGTGCTGCCAGACGCAGACGTAAGGGATGACCCTCTGCCCAATCCATGGGGGCTAACATGGCATCAATCCAGTCAGGCTGCACCGACTCAATCGTTTTAAACCGCCAGTCGGGGTTCTTGTCTTTGTCAATCAAGAGCGCACGCACACCCTCGCACCACTCACCATCAGCAAGCAGTCGCATGCCCAAATCGTGCTCTTTCACTACCGCTTCGTACAAACTGTCAAAACGGGCTCGAATGAACTGATGACCAGCGACCATGGCAGCCCCTGGGCTGGCCTGCTCGAGACCAATAAATAACTCTGGGATACGCTGATGCCACGCCTGCATTATCGCAAACACACGAGCGGGTGTCTGGTGCCGGATACCATGCGCCAAATGCATGCCGTGAGTCTCCCAAGGACCTGTCCGCGACGACTCAGCAGTCGCCTTGGCCAAGATAGCGCCCAACGCAGTCAATGCATTGGCCTTGCTGCTGAAATCCAGTCCACAGACCGCATCAAACAACATCGCTTTCTCTTCTCGCGGCAGCAACCAGTCGGCTAAATTCAACCAACACGCGTCGACCGCACCCACGGTGGCCCCACTCATCGACAAACAAATTCCCAAACCGTGAGTCACGCGGTTCAAGAACCAGCTACCGCCACAATCTGGGACAAAACCAATCCGCACCTCAGGCATCGCCAGACTGGAGTATTCGGTGACCACACGGACATCGGCTCCCTGGAAGACACCCATCCCACCACCCATGATGTACCCATCACCCCAGGCAATCACTGGTTTCTGACTGCGCTGTAGGCGTACATCAAGCAAATACTCGTCTGCCAAATAGTCNGCTGAGTTGGTGAGGTCTGTCAGCCCACCACGTTGACCTGAATTGGTNACATCGCGCACGTCACCGCCGGCACAAAACGCTTTTTCTGCAGACGACTCAATCCACAGACCACGGATCGTCTCGTCTGCATCGAGTTGATCGAGGATCTTCATCAGTTCCCGAATCATGGTGTGATCGAGCGCGTTCAGGGCCTTTGGACGATCCAAGGTGGCCACTCCAAGGACACCTTCAGAGGCTGTTAAGGGGACTGTGTGAAATCGAACAGTTGGCTCTGACATGCATTCTCCATTGAACATAAAGATATCTTTATATTATTATGTCCCCCATGTGGACATCCTACGACGATTATATTGATGCGCTGAAAGCAATCGCTGAGCCGACACGGTTCCGCCTTGCGCGACTCTGTGCGCAAGGCGAGCTGACAGTCTCAGAGCTGATGCGGATCGTCGGCCAATCACAGCCGCGCGTGTCGCGTCACCTCAAGTTACTGCAAGATGCCGGAGTGCTCGAAAGCTTTCGTGAGCAGCATTGGGTGTTCTATCGTGTCAATCAGGATCCCACACGGCAACAACTGATCCAAGCCCTTTTGTCGCATGCGCCCGATACAGACGCGCAAATGCAATTGGATCAAAGCCGGTTAATTGAGCTGCAAAGTGCGCGTGCCAAACTCTCAGANAGTTTTGTTGAAACCGAAGTNCCGGATTGGCTCCGTTTGCATGAATACCACGGCGATCCNGAACATTTTCAGGATGCCGTCCGNCACGCGCTAGGNGGCATGCCAGTTGGTCATCTACTGGATGTGGCAACCGGGACCGGACGGATGTTNAAAATTGCCGGCCCCCTCGCAGACAGTGGCGTCGGTATCGATCTGTCAAAGAAAATGGTCACCGTGGCACGCAGTGCGCTCGCAGAAGCCGGCCTTGCGCATCTGACGGTACGCCAAGAAGACATGTATCAAATGCGCTTCCCAGCCCGTCATTTCGATACCGTCACAATTGATCAGGTGTTGTACTTCGCCACGAATCCGGATGCATTGATCAAAGAGGCGACGCGCGTTCTGAAAGTCGGTGGACGGTTGTTGCTGGTTGCCTTCACCGCATCACCGAAGGCCAAAACTCCGCCATCGGTGGGGATCGCGCTGAGCGATATTCAACACTGGATCGCCGATGCTGGCCTGAAAATTACGTCAACCAATGTGCTGCCGGGCGATGTGCTCGACATCAGTTTGTTGGTTTCTGAAAAAACCAAGGATAAAACATGAGCTCACCGCGTGTGTCGTTTGAATTTTTCCCGCCGAAAACCGCCGAAGCGGAGGCCAGCCTGTGGCATACCGTCGAGCGCTTGGCACCGCTTGCACCCGAATTTGTCTCGGTGACCTACGGGGCGGATGGCTCGACACGCGAACGAACACATCAAGTAATTGAGCGTATCTTGAAGGAAACGACGCTAACGCCGGTACCACACCTCACGTGTGTCGGTGCACCACGGCAAGAAATCGACGCGATCGCGGACAGTTATTGGGACTTGGGTGTACGACAAATTGTCGCACTGCGAGGCGATCCTGAAGGAGGCGCCGAAGCAGACTACGTACCGTATGTCGGTGGCTACGCCTATGCATCAGATCTGGTTGAGGGCTTACTGGCTCGACACCCCTTTGAGCTGTTTGTCGCAGCCTATCCCGAGACTCATCCACAGGCACTTTCAGCGGAGGCGGATCTCGACAATTTACGTCGGAAAGCAGACGCTGGAAGCCGGCGCGCAATTACTCAGTTTTTCTTTGATAACACAGTGTTTTTACGATTCCGGGACCGCGTGGCTCAAGCCGGCATTGAGATTGAGCTCATCCCAGGCCTTTTGCCTGTGACCAACTACAATACCTTGGTGCGTTTTGCCGGTGCCTGTGGTGCGTCATTGCCAAGTAGCCTCACAACGCTATTTGAGGGACTCGATGAAGACCCCACAACCCGCCAATTGATTGCCGCCCATGTCTCAGTGGAACAGGCCGAAGCGCTCGGGCGCGAGGGCGTCAACGATTTCCATTTCTACACATTGAACCGCGCCGATTTGAGCTATGCGGTCTGTCATGCACTTGGTGTGCGGGGTGCACAATGAATCGATCCGAACGCATTGACTGGTTACTGAACACACTTCCCAACGAGATTGTGATTCTTGATGGTGGAATGGGCACCATGATTCAGGGCGCAGGCCTCGGTGAGAGTGATTACCGCGGCAGCCGATTTGCCAACTTCCATCAGGATCTGAAAGGCAACAATGATCTTTTGACCCTGACGCAGCCAGAACTGATTGCATCCATTCATCGGTCGTATGTGGAAGCCGGTGCCAGCATCATCGAGACCAACACCTTTAACTCGAATGCACCGTCGATGGCCGATTACGACATGGAAGACTTAGTGGCTGAGTTGAACCGGGAAGCGGCCCGGCTGGCGCGCACGGTCGCCGATGAAGCCGACCGGCCAGTATTAGTGGCCGGTGTACTTGGTCCAACCAACCGCACCTGCTCCATCAGCCCAGACGTCAACGATCCAGGTGCTCGTAACATCACCTATGCGCAGCTGGTCAAGACCTACACCGAGGCAACACATGCGCTTCTTGAAGGTGGAGCCGATCTGATTCTGGTTGAGACCATTTTTGACACATTGAATGCCAAGGCGGCACTGTTCGCCATCGATCAGGTGGCCGAAGAAACCGGTATTCCAGTTCGAATCATGATCTCAGGCACCATCACTGACGCGTCTGGTCGGACTCTGTCTGGACAAACCACCGAAGCCTTTTGGTTTTCAGTCCGGCACGCCCGGCCGCTGTCAATTGGCCTGAACTGTGCCTTNGGGCCAAAGGAACTGCGTCCCTTTTTGGCCGACCTGGCTCGGGTCGCCGACACTTTTGTATCGGCCCACCCAAACGCCGGTCTACCCAATCAGTTTGGTGAGTACGACCTCGAAGCCGAAGAAATGGCAGATATCGTTGCTGAATACGCTCACAGCGGACTGGTGAACATCATCGGCGGATGTTGCGGCACCACCCCAGAACACATCCGATTAATCGCTGAGAAAGTCCGTGCGCATACCGCACGCAAAATCCCGACGTTGACGCCTGTGATGCGACTGAGTGGCCTNGAGCCCTTTGTCGCAGACGACACCACAGGCTTTGTCAACATTGGCGAGCGGACCAACGTGACAGGCTCAGCGCTGTTTAAACGGCTGATTCTCAACAACCAATTTGACGAAGCCCTAGCGGTCGCCCGACAGCAAGTGGAGAACGGCGCACAGATTATCGACATCAACATGGATGAGGGCATGCTCGACTCCAAGTCGGCAATGGTCACCTTTTTGAACTTGATTGCCTCGGAACCCGACATCTCCCGTGTACCGGTGATGATTGACTCCTCGAAATGGGACATCCTCGAAGCGGGCATGCAATGCGTCCAGGGTAAAGGCATCATCAACTCCATNTCATTAAAGGAAGGTGAAGCGCAGTTTTTAGAACAGGCCCGTAAAATCCGCCGGTATGGTTTTGCCGTGGTGGTGATGGCCTTTGACGAACAGGGTCAAGCCGACACCCAGGACCGAAAGCGAGAAATTTGTCAGCGCTCGTATCAGCTTTTAACCGAAACCTTGGATTTCCCACCCGAAGACATTGTCTTTGATCCAAACGTATTTGCGGTCGCCACAGGGATCGAAGAGCACAACAACTATGCGCAGGACTTTATTGGCGCCTGCCGCGACATCACCACGCACTGCCCGCACAGCTATATCTCTGGCGGCATCTCCAACGTGTCGTTCTCGTTCCGCGGCAATGATTCGGTNCGCGAAGCGATGCACTCGGTGTTTTTGTATCACGCAATCCGCGAAGGCCTCTCGATGGGCATCGTCAACGCGGGACAACTTGCGATTTACGAGGACATCAACCCCGAGCTCCGTGAGCTGGTGGANGACGTGATCCTCAACCGCCGTGACGACGCAACTGAGCGATTAGTCGATGCCGCACCACGCTTCAATATCGGCAAAGAAGCCGAGGATGACACAGTCGCTGAATGGCGTAGCGCACCCTGTAAAGAGCGCCTCGCCTACGCCTTGATCAAAGGTATTGACGCACATGTGGTCGAAGACACCGAAGAGGCCAGATTGCAGGCCGAGCGCCCACTGCATGTGATTGAAGGGCCCTTGATGGATGGTATGAACACGGTCGGCGACCTGTTTGGCGCCGGTAAAATGTTCCTACCTCAGGTTGTGAAATCAGCGCGAGTGATGAAGAAAGCCGTCGCGCACCTGATTCCATTCATCGAAGCGGAAAAAGAAGCAGCCGGCGACACCAGCCAAGAACACGGCGTCATCATCATGGCCACGGTCAAAGGTGACGTGCATGACATTGGTAAGAACATTGTTGGTGTAGTGCTTCAGTGCAACAACTTCAAAGTGATTGATTTGGGCGTGATGGTACCAGTGCAGACCATTTTGGATGCGGCACGCGAGCACAAAGCCGACATCATTGGATTGTCTGGTCTGATCACCCCATCACTGGATGAAATGGTCACCGTTGCTGCGGAAATGGAACGCCAAGGCTTCACCATTCCGCTGTTAATCGGTGGCGCCACGACCAGTCCGGCCCACACCTCGGTGAAAATTGATCCGGCCTACTCAGGCACTGTGCTGTATGTCAAAGACGCCAGTCGTGCGGTCGGTGTCGCCGCAAAACTCTTGAGCGATGACCGCGCCAACTTCCATGCAGAAATCGAAGCAGATCATCACGCCAAACGAAAGGCGCATGCCGGTCGTGCACCGAAAAAATTGATTCCCATCGCAGAGGCGAATGCATTGGCGGACCAATTGGTCTTCGATACCACAACCATCGTTAAGCCCAAGGCACTCGGTCGCCAGGTCTTCAATGACTACCCACTGGATGCATTGATCGACACCATCGACTGGATGCCGTTCTTTAACGCGTGGGAGTTCAGTGGCAAATTCCCGGATATTTTAAACGATCCAAGAAAAGGCACCGAAGCGCGCAAACTGTTTCATGATGCCCAAGCCATGCTGGATCAGATCATCGATGAGAAGTGGCTCAGAGCCGATGCGGTCGCAGGCTGTTTCCCTGCCTATTCCGAGGGCAATACGATTGTGATTCTAGATCCCAATGACACCAGTCGCGAAATCGCCAGGACCCATTGGCTTCGACAGCAACGCCCGATGCCAGATGGCAAACCTCAGCTGTGCTTATCAGATTTTATTGCGCCTAAAGACTCAGGTGTTTTGGACTACATTGGTGCCTTTGCAGTGACCACAGGTCATGGGATCGATGCACATGTCAAACGCTTTGAAGCCGATCACGACGACTACAAGGCCATCATGCTGAAAGCCTTGGCTGATCGATTTGCGGAGAGCTTTGCCGAACATCTTCACCGCCGTGTGCGCGTCGAGTTGTGGGGCTACGCAGCGGATGAACAACTGAGCAACGACGAATTAATTAGGGAACGCTACCGGGGCATTCGGCCAGCGCCTGGCTACCCAGCCTGTCCGGATCACCGGGAAAAACGCACCCTTTGGGAGTTTCTGCAGGTGGAAGAGGCAACCAACATCTCACTGACCGAAAGTCTAGCCATGTGGCCAACAGCCTCAGTCAGTGGATTTTATTTCGCGCACCCTGAGGCGCGTTACTTCACGCTCGGCACGATCGGTACCGACCAGTTAGCCACGTACAGTAAGTTACGTCAGGAAGACGAAAGTGAAAATGCGCGTTGGCTCTCACCTATTCTCGGGTGAGTGGCTTCGCGCTGGCGAGTGAATATTTGTTGATGCACGGGGCCGATTCGGTGCCCGTGCATGTGCACTCACCAGACCAACGGCAAAACAGAACAAAGTTCCTAAGTTGCTCAAACAAAGCAAATACCGGACGCGCCCAATCGAAACGTCCATGACGAAGCAGTGACTCAATCTCCGCGTGATCCATACCGCGTGTGCTGATTGGGCCAAATGCCTCTCCTGATTGATTCCATTCATTCAGCTTGATTCGCATAAATCCGTCTCCGCGAGGCCAATGGACGAAAGTATAAGAGCTTCGTTGTGCAATGCAATATTTTTTGTTTAGAAATCGACCACCGACTCGCGACGTAATGGATAATCGCGACGCACCCGATCAAATGCGACGGCACGATCGGTGGCCGATTGACTCACAACAGCTTTGCGGAGCGAAGCATCAATCGGTGTCATTGGGCAAGATGCGGTGATCTGTGCAATCTCAGATGCCGCCTGGACACGTGGACAGTACTGGGTTGACAGGTGATCCAGATCGATGGCTTTGGGTTGCTCACCGAGTCGTCGGCAAAGCGCCTCTACCACTTGCGCCGTCCCACGTAACTTCCCTTCCACCGAATGGCCCGCAATGTGGGGACTGACGCGCCAAGCACGCTCTAAAAGCGGATCTGAAATCACCGGTTCGTCTGGAAATACATCCAGCACGAGGTCACAGCGACAAGCCAACAAGCCGTCTTCCGTCGTCACACCGCCGCGTGAGGCATTGATGAACAGTCCATCCGCACGGATCTGCGCTAATCGTTGCCGGTCGAACAGATGGCGAGTCGGGTGGTCACCGACGTCCGTAAGTGGTACGTGCACCGAGACCACGTCGGCCGATGCCAACACATCTGCCAGTGGCTGGTGTGTCGGAAGCGTTCCCGCTTCGGCACGTGGCGCATCAGAGCAAACGACACGCAAACCGAGTCTTTCGGCTCGGGCGACCAAGCGCGCACCGACAGCACCGACACCAATGACTGCCAGACACAAAGATTGCCAATCGCGGTCGTGACATGCTGCCCACTCCAGTAAGTTCGCTAAAACATAGTCCGTCACCGCAAGTGCATTGCAACCAGGTGCCGATGCCACCTCAATTCCCCTTGCGGCCAGTGGATCACGTGGTAAATGATCGGTACCAATGGTCGCCGTACCGATAAACTGCACCGAACTCGGTAAGCGATCCACATCTAAGACCACAGTGGATCTGACCAACAGCGCATCGGCACCGGCAAGTAAATCATCGTCGATGACACGTCCCGTGTAGTGGCGGATCTGCCAGTGTGCAGGTGCCATTTCGGCAAGTCCCAACAACCCCTCATCTGCCACCACAATCGTCATTCTGTGTTTCCTCAACGCATCTTGTTGGATTGTCGCCTATACTCTGTGCCGAAACCAAACCACGAAACACCATGCTGACATTTCATCCCCCGCTTTTAACAACACTCCCCAAACCGAACGCACCCTTTTTGCGTCTAACAGACACCCCGGAGCCTGGCACCGCGGTGCTGATTGCCGAATTGGCATCCCGCGCCGACAGCCTCCTGTTGGTGCTGGTAGAAAAGTCACAAGACGCGCATAAGTTAGCCAACGCATTGCACTTTTACCTCGGGCAAGAACATCAACTCGATGCCGAAGGGGAGCCGATTGGTGACGCCGAGATCCCGATCATCCACCTGCCCGATTGGGAAACCTTGCCCTACGACAGTTTCTCCCCACACGAGGACATTATTTCTGAGCGACTCAAAGCACTCAGTCAACTGGGTGAATTGACCCGCGGCATTCTTATCTTGCCGGTGCAAACCTTGGCCCATCGTGTAGCACCCAGAAGCCACCTCGACGGCCAACGTTTCGTTCTAAAAACAGGGGATGCGTTTGATTTGATCAGCGAAAGACGCCGACTGGAGCGCGCTGGCTACCATGCGGTAGAGACTGTGCATGAACACGGTGAATTTGCGGTGCGCGGTGCCATTCTCGATGTGTTCCCGATGGGCAGTGACCACCCGTTGCGGATCGAATTGTTCGATCAAGACATCGAAAGCTTGCGGGCCTTTGATCCGGACACACAGCGCACCATCAGTAAAGTGGACCAGGTGACCTTACTGCCGGCTCGAGAAATCCCGATGACCGAAACCGGGATTGCCAATTTTCGGCAAAATTGGCACGAGACCTTTGAGGGCAACCCACGGGACTGCTCTGTCTACCAAGACGTCTCATCGGGTCTAGCACCCCCGGGCATTGAGTATTATGCGCCTCTATTTTTCAGTGACATGGCAACCCTTTTTGATTACCTGCCGAACAGCACCACCACGATCCGCATCGGGGCTGTACACGAGGCGCTCGAGCAATTCTGGAACGACGTCAACACCCGTTATGAGAGCCTGCGCCACGATCGACGCAAGCCGCTTTTGCCTCCTGAGCGCTTGTTCCTGCGCACCGAAGAGCTGTTTGCTGCATTAAAGCCCTACGCTGGGGTTGAGGTGATTTACCAATCGATCGATCACGCACGCTTGAAGCCGCTGCCTGATGTGGCATTCAACGCCAAGTCTGATGATCCAGCGCAGGCACTTAAGGCATTTATTGCTCGGGGTATGCGGGTATTGTTTGTGGCCGAATCACCTGGGCGACGTGAAGCACTCCTCGAGCTGTTGGCCAAACACGGTATTCGCCCTGAGGTAATCCACCACTTCGATGCAGTCACGGAAACACCGGGTGCGCTCACCATGACGCTCGGTCTTTTGGATGCGGGGCTGTGTGTCGATGACCTCGCGATTATTCCCGAAGCGCAATTGTTTGGCCGCCGCGTACCGCAACGCCGTCGTCGCCGTCAGCATGAGATTGCTTCGGATTTGATCGTCCGCGATTTGGCGGAAATCAACCTGGGTGATCCGATCGTACACATCGATCATGGCGTTGGCTTTTATCGCGGCCTAGAGACCATTGCGCTTGGCGACGATATTAATGAATTCGTTACAGTCGAGTACCAAGGTGGCGCCAAACTGTACATTCCGGTCGCCAATCTCGGTGTCTTAAGTCGCTATGCCGGCGGGGATCCAGACGCAGTCAGTGCACACAAATTAGGAACTGATCGTTGGAGCAAAGCCAAACAAAAGGCCGCTGAGGAAGTCCGGGACAAGGCCGCTGAATTACTCGATATCTATGCCAAACGAGCCGCTAAAGAGGGCTTTGCGCATGACATCGATGAGTCGCAGTACGAGCGCTTTGCCGACAGTTTCCCGTTTGAGTTAACGCCCGATCAAGAAACCTCAATTGAGGCCGTGTTGCAGGACATGCGTTCGCCCCGGCCGATGGATCGATTGGTCTGCGGTGACGTCGGCTTTGGCAAAACCGAGGTGGCCATGCGGGCAGCCTTTGCAGCCGTCAGTTGTGACAAACAGGTCTGCATCCTGGTCCCCACCACCCTGCTCGCGCAGCAACACTTTGAGAGCTTTCGTGACCGCTTCGCAGACTGGCCCATCACAGTCGACGTCCTGTCACGATTTAAGTCAGCGAAAGAGACAAAAGCCGTCATCGACAAGGCCAATCAAGGCCAGGTCGACATTGTAGTTGGCACCCACAAGCTGCTGTCGAGTGATCTGAAGTTGCCGAATCTTGGACTACTCATCATCGACGAAGAGCACCGTTTCGGCGTGCAACAAAAAGAAAAACTGAAAAAATACCGCGCCAATGTGGATGTGCTGACTCTGACTGCAACACCGATCCCGAGAACATTGAATCTGTCCATGGCCGGTATCCGAGATCTGTCCGTGATTGCCACGCCGCCTGCGCGACGCTTGTCGGTCAAGACCTTCATCAAGCAAAAAGACAGCGCACTGATCAAGGAGGCGGTACTCCGAGAGCTATTGCGTGGCGGTCAGGTCTACTACTTGCACAATGAGGTGAAGTCCATCGAACGGGCGGCCGATGATGTCCGTCATCTAGTGCCTGAGGCGCGCGTCATTGTGGCACATGGACAAATGCGTGAACGTGAACTGGAAGACGTGATGAGCGACTTCTATCACAAGCGTTACAACGTTTTGGTTTGTTCCACCATCATTGAAACGGGAATCGATATTCCCTCGGCAAATACCATTTTGATCGAACGCGCCGATCGTTTCGGACTGGCACAACTGCACCAGTTGCGCGGACGCGTAGGTCGTTCTCATCACCAAGCCTATGCCTATCTCCTCACGGGTGAACCTGCCTCGATGACGCCGGATGCACTAAAGCGGCTCGAAGCCATTGAGGCGGCCAGTGATCTCGGTGCTGGTTTTCAGTTGGCGACCCACGATTTGGAGATTCGCGGCGCAGGCGAACTGCTTGGTGAGGATCAGTCAGGCAACATGCAGACCATCGGATTCTCCCTGTACATGGAAATGCTTGAAGAGGCGGTGAATGCGATTCGTGAGGGACGCACACCAGACTTTGACCAAACCGAGTCAGCACATGCGGAAGTTGATTTGAAGATCGCTGCGCTGATTCCAAATGATTTCATCAACGACGTGCCGATCCGCCTGCAACTCTACAAACGCATTGGCAGCGCCACAGATGCCGAGACGCTCAGCGAGATTGAAATCGAGATGATCGATCGGTTTGGGCTGTTGCCACCGCAGGTGAAGAATCTATTCCGACAGGCCGAAGTACGCCTGCGCGCCGAGACGCTGGGTATCGCACAGATCACCTTGGGGCCGCAATCTGGCCGCATTGAGTTCCGCGAAAAGACCAAAGTTGATCCTATGACACTGATCACTCTGGTACAGTCCAAACCCAACGAATACAAACTGGAGGGCGCCACCGCGCTCAAAGTGATCCGCAATACCGTCGGTGCCGAACAACGGTTAGTGTTCGTAAATGAAGTGCTTGACGGCCTTGGGAGGCCCCAACAGAGATGACATACGCCCGACTTTGGATGGCCACACTACTCCTGATCGCCGGCAGTGCGTTGGCTGAAACGCGCCCCTATGCACTTGAAGTATTAATTTTTTCGCGGCCAGGTCCTGTGCACTCGATTGACGAGGTATTTCCGTCCGAGGCGCCAAAGGCTCCGGACGCGATCGATTTGTTGTTTGCCACCGAATCCCGCTTCCGAAATATGGTTCCATTACCTGGCTCGAGTTTTGTATTGCAAAATGCGGCGCGTCGTATTGAGAGTGAACTGCGTGGCCACATTTTGTTCCATCAGCGGTGGATCCACCCCCTGACACAAGGCCAACAAAACAATCCCTGGTTTCGGGTCACGGGACTGGGGCCCAACGGAATGACGCTGGATGGATACTTACGGTGGTCTATTGATCGGTTCATCGAACTGGATGCTGACCTGCGCGTGAGTCGACCTGGACTGCGTTTTGATCGCGACGGAGAACCTCTGGATACCCTGTATTTACTGGATGAGTTCAGAAAGATGTCATCAAAGGACATCCACTACCTTGATCACCCCGCATTTGGCATGATCATCGCCGCCGAACCCATTGAACTGTTACAGGATCCCGAGGTTCTCGGTCAGTAACCTGAACTGGGGTTCAACGCGCAATATCAGCCTGTGATTCTGGCTCAACTTGCAGGTGCACCGTCTGCGTGGGAAAGGCCACGTCGGCACCGGCGTCGCGGATGATCTGGTAAATCTTCAACAACACGTCCTGCTTAACCTGATGGTACTCGGTCCACACAGTCGTCTTCGTAAAACAGTAGACAAAGAAATCTAAAGAACTGGCGCCGAACTGATTGAAATTCACCATCAATGTCTGGTCGGCATCAATCGCTGGATGAGCACGTAGCAACGCTTCAACCTCCGCTAGGATCTGCTCTACGTGCGCCGCATCGTCGTAGCGCACACCAATCGTCTCGTAAATCCGGCGGTTCGACATGCGCGACGGATTCTCGACTGCGATTTGTAAAAAAGTGGCGTTCGGCACGTACAGGGGTCTTTTGTCAAAGGTGCGGATGGTGGTCAATCGCCAGCCCAACGACTCGACGGTACCCTCAATGTCGCGGTCCGGTGAACGTATCCAGTCGCCGACACCAAAGGGGCGATCCAAAAAGATCATCAATCCACCAAAGAAATTCGACAACAAATCCTTGGCTGCGAAACCCACCGCGATGCCACCCAGGCCACCGAAAGCCAACACGCCAGAGACGGAAAAACCGAGCGTTTGCAGAATAACCAGCCCCGCGGTGATCAACACCGTGATTCGGATTAACCGTCCAATGGCTTCGATGGTTGTAAGATCCAGNCCGTCAGGATCAGATTCGGTCATGATCCGCCGCTGAATGCGATCAATGAACCGAATGATGGCCCAAGTGAGTACTGCGACAACTAACGCTGCGCGCAGTGGCGGGAAAAACGCCTCCAAATCAAGCCCCACCGAAGCCCGTTCAAAAGCGAACGACAACCCGATCACCCACACCAACGACCGTGCGGGCCCCTGTAAGGCAGCAAAGAAAGTGTCGTCCCATGTGGATTGTGTTTTCGTCGCACGCTCTTTGAATCCAGACACGATACGACGCACAAAAAATGCGCCAAACACCGTCAGCAGCACGATCACAAACAACTCAACCCCGCGCAGCACCGCGATCGGTGACACGCCAAGACCGGTCAAGGGCGATTCCAAAAGCGCCAACACTTGGCCAATCAACATTTCCAGCATCTAAGACTCCACTATCTGGACAGGACAACCCGGGATCAGACGATCAGCAATGTCGCACACATCAGAACAGCGCATGCGAATGCAGCCGTGCGAGCGTGGCACGCCCATGGGTTCAGTGGGCGGCGTGCCATGAATGTAGATAAAACGGCGCTGCGTATCGCAATTGCCACCGCGGTTGAAGCCGGGCTCATTACCGCACAACCACAGGATGCGGCCGAGAATCCAGTCGCGGCCAGGGGCGGAAGCGTGCAGCGCCTCAGTCCATACTTCACCGGTCGGCCGTCGACCAACAAACACCTGGTTAGCCGCACAATCGCGACCAATCACCGCTCGAATCCGGTGCAATCCTCGCGGTGTGCAACCACTCCCCTCTCGCTCCCCTGGGCCGTTAAGCGCTGTTGAACAGGGATAAGTAAACCACTGACCGCCCTCAGAGACGGCACAAATTTGGCGGCTTAGATTGATCTCGATGCATTCGATCGTCATATTGCAGAGTCTAACACCTGGTAATAACAACATTGGACGAAAACCCCATGAAAGTGATGACAATCTCAGGCTTCGGCGGTCCCGAAGTATTTTCCATGCACGAATTTCCAGAGCCACAGGTTGGCCCCGGTCAGGTGGTGATTGATGTGCGCGCATCCAGCGTCAATCCCATCGATTTAAAGATCCGTGCTGGGATGGTGCCACCGGCGACTCCGGAATTTCCGGCCACTCTGCATGCCGATGTTGCGGGCGTTGTTACCCAAGTTGGCGAGGGCGTCGACCACCTGAAAGTAGGCGATGAAGTTTGGGGGTGTGCTGGGGGATTCCGTGGATTGCCCTCCGGTGCCCTGGCTGAGTTGATGCTGACTGACGCACAACTGGTATCGCGAAAGCCGAAGAATTTGAGTTTCACTGAAGCAGCCGCCCTACCCTTGGTGTCACTGACGGCATGGTTTGCTCTGAAAGATAGAGCGCAGGTACAACCAGGACAACGTGTCCTTGTCCATGCCGGTGCGGGCGGAGTGGGTCATGTGGCCATCCAGATTGCCAAACATTTGGGTGCCACGGTACACACCACAGTGAGCTCGGAAGCAAAAGCCGAACTGGCCACCGAACTGGGTGCCGACACCACCATCCTTTACCGTGGAAAATCAGTCGCTGATTACGTCAACGAACACACCGATGGCAAGGGATACGATGTGGTATTTGACACAGTCGGCGGTGACAATCTAGACGGTAGTTTTGAAGCGGCACGTTTCGGTGGCACAGTGGTGAATATCGCAGCGCGTTCGACTCACGATTTGAGCCCGATGCATGCCCGTAGTCTGACCCTGCACGTGGTGTTTTTGGTCGGCCAAGTCGCCAATCCGCTGAATCGACCCAATATCCGTCCACGCCTTGAGGCATTGTGTAACCTGGTTGAGGCCGGTGGCCTCAAACCATTGATCGATCCGGCACAGTTCGAGTTTCAGGACGTCGCCGATGCACACGCCTTCCTCGAAGCAGGCGAAGCGATCGGAAAGGTTGTTCTTATCCGCTGATCGCCTGATCGACTAACTCGATCCAATGTCGCACCGGGGTATTGGCCCCGGTCGACAAATGCAACTGACACCCGACATTAGCTGTCGCGATGCACGGTGCGCCTGTCGCCTCTAGTGCCGCCACCTTTTGCTTCAACAAGCGCTTACTGAGATCCGGCTGCAAAATCGAATACGTGCCGGCAGAGCCACAGCACAGGTGCGAATCAGCCACCGGCTTCAACTCGAAACCAAGCTCTCGCAAGACCTTTTCAGGCACCCCATTCAGCTGTTGTCCGTGCTGCAAGGTACAAGGCGAGTGAAAGGCGAGGCTACCTGCATTACGCACTTTCAAGCGACTCAAATCTTCTGCGGACAGCACTTCAGCGATGTCTTTGCACAGCGCAGAGACGCGTTCGGCTTTGTCCGCATAGTCCGGATCATTGGCGAGAAGATGACCATACTCCTTAACCATGACTCCACACCCTGAGGCTGTGATCACAATGGCTTCGGCCCCTGCTTCGATCGCTGGCCACCAAGCATCGATATTTTGTTTGATGGCAAGTAAGCCACGTGCATGGTCGCTTAAGTGGTGCGCCACCGCACCACAACAACCCGCCTCACGAGCCGCTGATAAGGTGACGCCAAGACGGTCCAACACCCGAGCCGCCGCCCGATTGACGTTCGGCGTTGCTGATGGTTGTGCGCAGGCCTCGAGCACCAGCATCTTTCGGGCATGCGATGATGCCGGCCAGACACCACCGGAGGTTTTTGCCGGCACTTTGCGACGGATCGCGGCGGGTAACAACGGGCGGAAAAACTGCCCCAACGACAGCATTACACCAAACAGTGATCGGTTCGGAATCACCACGATCAGTGCACGTCGGATCAGGCGCTGCATGGGTGTGCGCCCCACGGCGTCTTCCACAACTTTGCGGCCGATGTCTGCCAAGCGACCATAATCGACGCCAGATGGGCAGGTGGTCTCACACGAGCGGCAAGTCAAACAACGGTCTAAATGCGTCTGCACCTCCACAGTTGGCTCAGCACCTTCTAAAATTTCTTTGATCTGGTAAATCCGCCCACGTGGGCCATCCAACTCATCACCTAACAATTGGTAAGTAGGACAGGTGGCGGTGCAGAATCCGCAGTGCACACACTTTCTGAGAATCGATTCAGCTTCTTGGCCTTCTGGAGTGTTGGCATAACGTGCAACGAGATTGGTTTGCATCAGTTGGTCTCCTCGAAGATTCTGCCGCGATTGATCAAATGCTTTGGATCCATTGCATCGCGAACACGTTGGTTTAAACGCGCGACTCCAGCGTCCAGGGGTTGTAATCCGGTTCCAATGGAGCGGTCCCGAGCAAAACAAGTGGCATGCCCACCGACACTGGCGGCCAAGTCATACACGCTAAAATCACCAGGCGCCTGATGCATCCAACGCTGTCCTCCAGCCCAATCAATCACAGTTGCTGGGCACGCATTGACTGGAGTGGTCGGAGGTACCGACAACCGCCACAACCATTGATCGGCGCGATCAAAGGCCTGATGGGTTTGATTACGTACCGATTGCCAGAAGTCGGCGGCATCAGGCAGCGAGGTACCACCGATGGCTGCTGCGGCCGCATCCACTCCACGTCCCGCTCCGGAAATTCGGATAAACAGTTGTCCAGCCACCCAAGTCGCTGCAGACACCGGGTACGGTGAGCGACCAATCTTCGCCATCCGATCCAATGCAGTCTGCGCATCCAGTTCGAGGACTTGCGTCCGTTCACTTTCGGGCATGGGCAACACCTTCACTGAGATCTCAGTGAGAACGCCAAGTGTGCCTAGGGCGCCAACTGAGAGTCTCGACAAATCGTAACCGGCCACATTTTTCATCACTTCGCCGCCGAACTTCAGATGCTGGCCCAAGCCATTGATGAGCCGCACACCCAAGATCGCATCGCGTGCGCTGCCAAGATGCATTCGACGCGGTCCAGACAAACCGCTGGCCATTGCACCGCCGAGTGTTGACTCCGCCGAATACACAGGGGGTTCAAATGGCAACATCTGACGAGAGGCGGCCAGACGTTCCTCAATCTCAGCCAGCGTAGTTCCCGCACGGGCCGTCAAAACCAGTTCTGTCGGTTCGTAATTGATCACACCGGTGTAGTCACGAGTCGACACTGGAGAATCCAGTAATGCGCCACCTAAAAACGATTTACTGCCGCCGCCGATGACCGCAACCGCCTCACCTGCAGCCAATCGTGCCGCGAGCTCTGCAACCCAGTCGCCCATCAAAAGCGCTCCAATTCAGGATGAGGNAATTGTCCGTGNTGGATGTGCATCTTGCCGAATTCAGCACAGCGGTGCAGCGTTGGCACAGCCTTGCCAGGATTGAGAATACCGGTGGGATCGAAAGCACCCTTGACGCTGTGGAATTGAGTCAGTTCATCCGATGAGAACTGCACACACATCTCGTTGATCTTCTCCACACCCACACCGTGCTCACCAGTGATCGTGCCACCGACCTCAACCGACAGTTCGAGAATTTCCGCACCAAAGTCTTCGGCTCGTTTCACTTCGTCGGGATTGTTCGCATCGAAGAGAATCAATGGATGCAAGTTACCGTCACCTGCATGGAACACATTGGCACAGCGTAAATCGTAGCGAGCGGACATCTCACGCATCCGTTGCAACACATGCGACAAATGCTTGCGAGGAATGGTGCCGTCCATGCAGTAGTAATCTGGCGAGATACGACCAACAGCGGGAAATGCGCTTTTCCGACCCTTCCAGAACAACAGTCGCTCGGCCTCGTCCTTGGCCACACGCAACATGGTAGCCCCGGCTTCTTTCAAAATGTGTTCAACGCGTGCGAGCTCATCGGCCACTTCATCCACTGTTCCGTCCACTTCGCACAGCAATAGGGCTTCAGCATCCAATGGATAACCGGCTTTCACAAAGTCTTCCACCGCAGCGACAGCAGGACCGTCCATCATTTCCAAACCAGCCGGAATGATGCCAGCTGCAATAATGGCGCCGACCGAATCACCGGCTTTGGTGACATCGTCGAAAGCGGCCATCACCACCCGCATTTCTTCAGGGCGAGGGAGTAGTCGAACAGTTACTTCAAGTACGACGCCCAGGAGTCCTTCACTACCAATCGTCAAGGCCAACAGATCATAACCGGCAGAATCCAGCGCATCCGAACCAACAGTGACGATCGCACCATCATCGAGCGCCAGAGTTACCGACAATACATTGTGCACAGTGAGCCCATACTTTAAGCAGTGCACACCCCCCGAGTTCTCGGCGATGTTACCGCCAATCGAGCAGGCGATTTGTGAGGAAGGATCCGGCGCGTAATACAAACTCTCTGCTGCAACCGCCTCAGAAATCGCCAAATTACGTACCCCGGGCTCAACCCGTGCGATACGTGCCTCTGTGTCGATTTCTAATATGCGATTGAACTTGGCCATCACCAAGAGCACGCCCTCTTCATGCGGCAGCGCGCCACCCGACAGTCCGGTTCCGGCACCACGAGGAACTACTGGCACACCATGGGTGTGGCAAGTTTTCAAAACATGACTGACTTCTTCCCGAGTTTCCGGCAACACCACCACCTTGGGCTTGGCCTTGAACATGGTCAATCCATCGCACTCATAGGGGATGGTTTCATGTTCCTGAAACAGGATGCGATCGCTAGACATGCCGGCCGCGAGCGCGGCAACAAGGTGCTCGGTTTGCATGATGGAACCCTTTGTTTGTTAGATCTCTTTTCTTAACGGTGAGATTAGCACAGCTTGACAGGCATCTTAGAACTGATTGGTCAGACCAATATAAAGCACCCGCGAACTGGTCAACACCAAACCAAAATAACAGAGACGATAGAACCAGAGTGCAGAGATTCTCTGGTTTAACCAGATCCCGATGCGCACGCCAAGGGGGCCAACTGGCGCCAAAATCAGCGCTGTCCAGAGCACTTCCGCACTAAACTGGTCTAACCAGTAGTATGGGAATACCTTGGCCAAATTTACCGCGGCGAAGAACACCACAGTGGTTGCAGCATAGGCTTCAGGTGGCAGCCGTTGTGGCAACAGCGCCACCTGCAGAGGCGGGCCGCCAGCATGCACACTGAAACTGGTAAAGCCTGACACCATGCTCCAAAATGCAGTGCGTGTGGCGCCCGGAACCGGACCCTCAACGGAGGCAACCCAACCCAAGTGTTTTACCCACCACCGCACCCCAAATCCCACACCGATGAGACCGATCAAAATACGCAGGGCGTCATCGGTCATTACGTGGAAACTAAACCCGCCGAGTGCGATCCCTACCATCGCCGCTGGAATCAGGCGTTTCAACTGGACCACACTCCAGCGACCCCACCATCCATGCAACCCAGCCATATCCATCAGAATGAGGCACGGCAACATGATGGCAGCCGCCTGTTGAACAGGAATTGCGACCGACAACAATGGCACGCCGACAATAGCGAGACCACCGCCAAATCCGCCCTTCGAGACACCAACTATGCCAAGTCCGATAATGGCCAGCACCCAGAAGGTGGCACCAGAAATTAACAAATCAGACAGACGTGTTCCCCCAACTCAGAGCCAGCCCGCAACATACGACTGATCTGTAAGCCACAGCAAGAGAAACAACAAGGGCACCCGAAGGTGCCCTTGTTTAATCGCCTCATCAGGCTTCCGGAGGAGCCTCAGCATCCGCCTCATCAGCGGGCTCAGCACCGGTCTGTGGTGCCGTTAGCAACCGATCTCTTAGGATCTTTTCAATACCCTCAGCCATGTCGCGATTGGCCTCTAAAAATGACGCGGCATTGGCTTTACCCTGACCAATCCGCTGACCATCATAGGAATACCAGGCTCCGGATTTCTCAACCAAACCTTCTTGTACACCCAGATCGATGATCTCACCCATGTGATAAATACCCGAGCCATACATCACCTGGAACTCAGCCTGACGGAACGGCGGCGATACCTTGTTCTTCACCACCTTCACCCGAGTTTCATTACCCACCACTTCATCACCCTGCTTCACCGCACCGATGCGACGGATATCCAGTCGCACTGACGCGTAGAACTTGAGGGCATTACCCCCTGTAGTGGTCTCTGGGTTGCCGAACATGACACCAATTTTCATCCGAATCTGGTTGATGAAAATCACCAAACAATTCGAGCGCTTGATGTTTCCGGTAATCTTTCTTAACGCCTGGCTCATCAAACGCGCCTGCAGGCCGACGTGGGTGTCTCCCATGTCGCCTTCAATCTCAGCCCGCGGAGTCAATGCAGCAACGGAGTCCACCACCAGGATGTCGACACTTCCGGACCGCACCAACATGTCTGCAATCTCGAGCGCTTGCTCACCGGTGTCGGGCTGTGACACCAAGAGATCATCGACATTAACACCGAGCTTGGCCGCATAAATCGGGTCCAACGCATGTTCCGCGTCAATGAAGGCTGCCGTACCACCCGCTTTTTGGCATTCCGCAATCGTTTGCAGGGTTAGAGTGGTCTTACCGGAAGATTCAGGACCGTAAATCTCAACNATTCGACCCTTGGGCAGTCCACCGATACCAAGCGCAATGTCGAGCCCGAGCGAGCCTGTCGAGATGGCCGGAATCGCTTCCCGTGGCGAATCTCCCATGCGCATTACTGCGCCTTTTCCGAACTGTCGTTCAATTTGACTTAAGGCAGCATCAAGCGCTTTGCGGCGATTGTCGTCCATTGATATTCCCTTCGTAAACCCGTGAATCTGAGCATAGAGTACCGAGGATAGTGGCCGGTGTCAGCAGAAAATACTGAAAATATTGTCAGTGTTTTAAGACAGCGAAATCAGCAGCCTTTTTAACCACGGAACGGTAATTTTTCGCTGATCACGCAAGCTTTCCTGATCCATCGCAGCAACTAAACGCATTAAGCGACCAGGATTACGCGGCAATCGTGGCTGCAAAAATCGCGTCGCCTCTGGGCTCAGCTCGATTCCACACTCTCGAAGCTGACAGTGCCACAAACGCTCTATATCTGAGTCGTCAAGGCTTTGCAGTGGCATCACCTGTGCAGCGACTGCGCGACTGGCCAGATCAGGCAATGCAAATAAGTCGGTNGTCCGTGGGGAAACCCGTGCGATGCAGACCGCCCCCGCCTGACGACGCTTCCACCAGGAAAACAATGCTTCTTCTGCACCCGCCGGCCCCAGCCACCGATCGACCGAATCAAGAATCAGTGGTTCCTCTAAATCGAGACTGTCAAANAGAATTGCCGCTTGCATTGGTGGAATCTCGGCACAGTCGAAATAACCCAATCCGAGCTGAGCCTGCAACTGCATAGCCAAGTGTGTTTTACCCACCCCTGCAGGTCCATGCACCCAAATCACTTCATGTGCACACAGCAGCTCATCTGCACACAAAGCCTGGATCTGTTGCTGGGACTCGGTCTCAATATGGCATTGCATCGAAAATGCCGGACGCTTTTCCAGCCGCAATACCTCTTGAATGGGTCGCGCGCGCATCAGTTCAGCGCGTAACTCAATGGTGAGACGAAGGTCACCTGACCGAAGCTTGAAATCAAACGGTCAGCGGCCTCAAGTGACAAATCAGTCTGCAGATCAATCGTTGCCATATTGTCGCTGAGTCGAATAGCACGCACCCGCGCACGCATGGGATCCGCTTCCACGTGATCCAGTAGCGCCATCAAACGCACAGAGTCCGTATAGGTGATCACAATCTGCAAGCGTCCGGGCAATTGGGTCGCTACACCCTCTGTTGGCGCCATAACCGGGCCCTCCGAGCGCACCGGATCCGGAACCGTCATCTGCACACTGCGCGCATATGCCAGCAGTTCTCGCATCAAAGCATCAACACGCATTTCTGGTGTGTCGCCGGGCACCTCACGCGATACGATCTCTTGGCCCGATTGCACGAGCCAAAACCGGAGACTTTGCCGATCCGGGCGGTCACCCACCACCACAACATATTCCGCACCGTAGCGGTCCGAAGCTCGCTCAATGGCACCGGTGAAGCCGCCCCAGATTTCTGCTGGCGATAACCCCAAGGTGTCCTCAAGGTCCATCAAGGGTCTGCGAATCGGCAACGCGAACCGCTCTCCAGCTGCGAGAATGCCATCGACCACTGGGTGTGGCTCCAAGCCCACCATGACGCGTTCCAACCCGCGCTCTTCAGTCGCCCACAGCAACAACTCGGGACGGGGGCCTGTCCACAATGGGATTTCAGCAGCTGCCAACCGAGTTTTCACACCCTCAATATCGACGTCGACCAAGAAAGCACCCTGATCGAATCCATAGGAATTCACCAAAGCCTCCGGCAAACTGAAGAGATCAGGGGCATTTGCCGTCATATCCGATATCGGGATGCCGGTCATCTGCTCAGCGGCTCCTTGGATCATCGTAGCCAAAGCCTCTTCCAATACGAAATTTTGAGGTTCCTCGACCGGCATCCGGTATTCCTGTGCATGCACAGGCCACGCCACTAAGGCGAGACACACTGTCCAGATACGCAAGCTCATGACGATCCTCTGTTGATTCTGTAATGCCGGCAAATGATACACTCCCCCCACCATTTACGCAGGAAGCTCTGAAGTCAATGACAGAACCCCATCAGAACGGTCTCTCTTATCAAGATGCTGGCGTCGACATCGCCGCCGGTAATGCGCTCGTTGAACGCATCAAACCACACGCCAAACGTACTGCTCGCAAAGAATCCTTGGGCGGCATTGGAGGATTTGGTGCGCTGTTCAAAATNCCAGCTGGCTACACAAGCCCAGTGTTGGTCTCAGGAACCGATGGCGTGGGAACCAAACTAAAACTNGCAATCGACTACAACCGCCACACCACGATTGGGCAAGACCTAGTTGCCATGTGCGTCAACGATCTGGTCGTCGCCAACGCAGAACCGCTGTTTTTCTTGGATTACTATGCGACAGGGCACCTCGATGTGGATGTGGCTGCGACCGTAGTGGCCTCGATCGCCGACGGGTGTGTGCTGGCCAACTGCGCCCTAGCCGGCGGCGAAACCGCCGANATGCCNGGCATGTATCAAGCCGGTGACTACGATCTGGCAGGATTTTGTGTCGGTGTCGCCGAAGAAGCGGACCTCATCGATGGGTCAAAGGTCGCCGCCGGTGATTGCATCATCGGTGTACCCTCATCCGGCCCNCACAGCAATGGTTACTCATTGATTCGAAAAATTTTCGATGTGGCTGCTGTAGACCCTGACATCACCCAATTGAGTGACGGGACCACCTTATTGGATGCAGTGATGCAACCGACCCGAATTTATGTCAAAAGCATCCGTGCCGCGATGGCGACCGGTGAAGTAACCGGCGCCGTGCATCTAACCGGCGGTGGCTTTCAAGAAAATCTGCCGCGCTCTTTTGGGCCTGACGTCACGGCCAAAGTAGACCTCGACAGTTGGGAGCGTCCTGAAATATTCCGTTGGTTGGAGCAGGCCGGCGATGTTGGTGCAGAAGAAATGCTGCGCACCTTCAATTGTGGCATTGGCTTTGTTTTATTCTGCCGAGAGTCAGCAGTTGAGACCGTCATGGGTGCGCTGACAAGTGCAGGTGAAACACCGCGGGTGATCGGACACTTAGTCCCCAGATCAAGTCGAGCTGTCGAATTTACCGGCGCCTTTGCCTGATGCGCGTGGTCTGCTTGATCTCCGGCGATGGCAGCAATTTGCAGGCATTGATTGATGCGCAAGCGGAAAATGCACTNGGCGCGGCCAAGCTGGTGGCTGTGCTGTCCAATCGAGCCGATGCTCACGGACTACTGCGTGCACAAACAGCAGGTATCGTCACTGAGGTGGTCCCACACCAAGACTTTGCCTCACGCAACGACTTCGATCAGGCACTGAGCGCACGAATTGAGTCCTACCAGCCCGACTTGGTGGTGTTGGCTGGATTCATGCGAATTTTGTCAGCTGAGTTTGTGGCGACCTACCATGAACGACTGATCAATATTCACCCTTCGTTACTCCCGAAATACAAAGGGTTGAACACGCACCAACGGGCGATCGATGCCGGCGATTCGATCGCGGGTGCGACAGTCCACTGGGTGACGGACGCACTCGACAGCGGNGGGATCATCCGACAAACAGAGGTTCCCATTTTGCCTGATGACACCGCAGACACTTTGAAAGCACGTGTCTTGGCCGCAGAACATGCACTCTATCCAGCGGTGATTCGCGATCTGTCATTGGGAGTGTTGTACGCATGAGAGCGATTGTATTTGCCCTACTGGCTGCGCTGGCAATGCCAATCCAAGCGCGTGGCTACACTGCCACTTACGACATGATATGGAGTGTTGGAATCCGCTTGGAAACTGAGGCGATTGAAACGCTGACTCAAACAGGTGATGACTGGCAAATGACGCTCGATGCCAAGGCCAGCATCGGCTCGGCCACCGAGACAACCAATTTGCTGTTTCACTCGGACAAGGGCTGGATTCCGCTCGACTACAGCTACACACAGAGCGTGCTNGGGCGCACGTCGGGGCGTCACTTCCGCTTTAACTGGAACAAGTCATCGCTCAGTCGGCTGCACGAGCCCGAGCAATCAGATCTGGCGATGGAGCCTGGCACACTGGATCCACTCGGATTCCGCCTNCAGCTGGCGCATCTCTTGAGTCAGGGCAAAGCGCCCCCAACCACAATCACATTAGTCGACGGAGATCAGCTGAAAACGCGAGAAATCGCGCAAGAAGGCACAGAGACCATTGACACACCGATGGGAGCGATTGACACGCTGAAATTCTCTCTGGTGGAAACTGATCCGAAACGTTCCTTTGTATTTTGGTTAGCGCCTGAACTGAGCTACCAACTGGTCAAGCTGGAGAAGCGGGACAAAAAGCGCCTGTTGGCATTGACGCTCACAGGATACACACCTGCAGGGACGCCCTAAGCCGAGGGGCATATGAAAACAGGGATTCACCGATCGATCCACGCAGTCGATTCGGCAGCTTGGGATGCAATGAACCCGAATCGGTATCCTGGACTCTTGCATGGGTTTCTATCCGCACTGGAAGACTCTCGCAGTGTCGGTGAGGGCACCGGTTGGCAACCAGTCTACGTTACCTGTGATGACGCANATGGTCTTGCTGGGGCCATGGTGTGTTATCTCAAACACGACTCCTATGGCGAGTATGTCTTCGATTGGGCTTGGGCTGATGCNTACCAACGCCACGGACTACAATACTATCCCAAGGTGATTACCGCGGTCCCGTTCACACCAGCGACCGGCCCCCGACTGTTGCTGCGGTCCGGTGTTGATCAGGCAGTAATTACGCGGCGACTGATCGACTGCGCACGCACCGAATTGATCGATCATTTCTCAAGTTGGCATGTCTTATTCCCCGATGCACCAAGCGAATCAGCCCTAAAAAGCTCTGGCGAGTGGATCGANCGCCATGGGGTCCAATTTCACTGGTTTAATCAAGGATTCACCTGCTTCGATGACCATTTGGCCTTATTTAATTCAAAACGCCGTAAAGAGGCCAGACGTGAAAGGCGACGGGTCGCCGAGCAAGACATTCACTTTGAACGACTCGATGGCCATGCACTCGACTCGAGTGCCCTGTCGGTATTGTTTCAGTGTTACCAAATGACCTATGCCGTCCGTGGCAGCCGTGGCTATCTGACAGAGGATTTTTTCCGCTTAGTGGCAGAACGAATCCCTGACAGTCTATGCGTTGCCTTTGCCCGCCAGCATGGCGAGCGTATGGCCATGTCATTTTGCTTACGCGACCAAACGACACTTTATGGGCGCTATTGGGGGGCTCTAGCAGACGTGGATTGCCTGCACTTTGAAACCTGTTTTCACCAATGGATCGACTATGCCATCACTGAGCGAATTCAGCGATTTGATCCTGGTGCCCAGGGTGAGCATAAAATTGCTCGCGGGTTTCAGCCAGTCAAAACCAAAAGTCTGCACTGGATCAAAGAGCCTGAATTTCGGCGAGCGATCAACGATTTTGTGAAACGAGAACGGGCCCACATCCAGCACTACTTCGCAGCCTGTGACGAGCACACACCCTTTAAGGCGATGGAAGCCGACCTAGGGTTGGAAGTGGACTCCCGCAAAACGCCCCTTTAGCAGGCATTCAGCCCACTCGGCCTCAAGCGACGAATCGGCAACCAACCCACTGCCCAAGCCAAGCGTGGCCCGTCCGTTTTCCAACTCCAAGGTGCGGATTGCCACTGACAGAGTCAAATCACCGTTCGGCTGCAGGTAACCAAGGCTGCCGGTGTACAGACCGCGCGCATTCGTCTCCAAGGTCTGGATCAACTCGAGCGCCTTGGCTTTCGGTGCACCGACAACCGATCCGCACGGGAACAAAGCATGTACAAGTTCGAGCAACCCAACACCATCGGACAACTCAGCATCCACCACCGACGAGATTTGGTGCACAGATTTCAGCGATCGTGTGGCAAAGAGCTCCGGTACTCGCACCGATTTTGGTGTGGCTACCTTACTCAGATCATTCCGGATTAAATCGACGATCATCAGATTCTCCGCCTGCATTTTCGGGTCCTGTCGCAAGCTCTGCAGGGACACATCGTCGGCTACTGGATCAGCATACCGCTCAGCCGTTCCCTTCATTGGCTCAGATCGAATGGAGCGTCCCTCGGTTTTTAAGAACAGCTCAGGCGAGCGGGATAGAACCCGATAACTACCAAATTGAAGGAAGCCACCATATTGCGCAGGTTGCGTGCCACAGAGCCACTGATATAACTCCCAGGGATCTCCCGCACAGGTTCCTTCCAATCGAAAAGTGTGATTGATCTGATAACAAACGCCCTCTGCGATCGCCCGTTGCACGGTCGCAAAGGCGCTTTGGTAGGCCGCATAATCCGGGTTCGACCAAACAGGCGTATTTGTCGGTTGCTGGATTATTTCGAGTGCGATTGGCTTTGGTGGGTCGTCAAAAATCCAGGCATCAAGTAACCGGGGTGCGCTGTGCCGCATGGCAAAACCGGTGGGCATTTGCATCAATTCCGCACAGGCTTCAAAGGCTAAGGTGAAGACTACATGCCGACCTGACGCAGCTTCATCGGCCAGCATTGAGAGTGTCGCAGACAGCGCCTTAGAATCCGAAATCGTGACCTGTCGTCCCGCCTCGGTCCAACCAAAGGGTGTCGTCTGCCGTGCGGAAAAACCGGGGTCCAAACAAACAATAGGTTGCATTACACTCCTTCTGACCGAAGCCCGTTATACTGACGTCTTTGTCACATTACATGGATCCGCAATGCGCACCACGCAACTCCTCTTACCNACTTTAAAAGAAGATCCGGTCGATACCGTAGTCATTAGNCACAAGCTGATGCTGCGCGCCGGCATGATTCGGCAACTTGCTTCAGGTCTTTACACCTGGTTGCCTCTGGGACTTCGGGTGTTGCACAAGGTTGAGCGCATTGTACGGGAAGAAATGAATCGTGCCGGCGCGCAAGAGATTTTTATGTCGAGCGTGCAACCGGCTGAACTGTGGCAGGAATCCGGTCGCTGGAACCAATTTGGTCCTGAGTTATTGCGCCTGCAAGACCGGCATCAACGGGACTTTTGCTTGGGCCCCACCCACGAAGAAGTGGTCACGGACCTGGTTCGACGCGAGGTTAACTCGTATAAGCAATTGCCTTTGAATCTGTACCAGATTCAAACAAAGTTCCGCGATGAAGTCAGACCGCGATTTGGCGTGATGCGTTCACGCGAGTTTATTATGAAGGATGCCTACTCGTTTGACCTCACCGNCGAGGGCATGAAGGCGAGCTATGACGCGATGTTTGATGCCTACTGCCGTGCCTTCGACCGGTTCGGTTTGAACTATCGTGCTGTGCTTGCTGACTCGGGTGCCATTGGTGGATCCGGATCGCAAGAGTTTCATGTGTTGGCTGATTCTGGTGAGGACGACATCGTGTTTTCGACCGGTTCGGATCTGGCCGCAAACATTGAAAAGGCCGAGTGCATCGCTGTTGGTGAGCGCCAAGCACCCACTGAAGCCTTGCGCGAGGTAGAAACACCAACGCAAAAGACCATCGAGGCTTTGGTTGCCGATTTCGACCTACCCATCGAGCGCACCATCAAAACACTCATCGTCAAAGCCAGTGATGCAGTTGAGGCCGATTTTGTTGCCCTTTTGGTGCGTGGAGACCACACACTCAATGAAGTAAAAGCAGAACAACAAACCGCTGTATCCGCACCACTGACCTTTGCCACCGAAGCTGAAGTCCGTGCAGTGATGGGAGCAGGGCCCGGCTCCTTGGGCCCTGTGAATTGTCCGATCCCAATGATTGCCGATCGCCAAGTTGCGGTGTGCTCGGACTTTGGTGCCGGCGCCAATCGCGACGGCTGGCATTATTTTGGCATCAACTGGGGCCGCGATTGTGCCGAACCGGAAATTGCTGACCTGAGGAGTGCACAGGAAGGCGACCCGGCACCAGATGGGTCAGGCACCTACCAAATTCGTCGCGGGATCGAAGTTGGTCACGTGTTTCAGCTGGGCCAAAAGTATTCGGAAGCGATGGGTGCGACNGTGTTGGATGAACACGGCAAACAATCCACGCTCTACATGGGTTGCTATGGCATTGGCGTGACTCGTATTGTCGCAGCCGCCATCGAACAACGGCACGACGAGCGCGGTATTTGTTGGCCTGCATCACTGGCGCCCTTCGATCTGTGCATTGTGCCAATCGGGGGCAACAAAAATCCTGAGGTAGACACCCGTGCACTGGAGTTAAAACAAGCGCTTGAAGCCCACGGGTTAGAGGTGTTGTTGGATGACCGCAATCTAGGCCCTGGTGCACGCTTTGCCGACATGGATTTGATAGGTATTCCGTTGCGCATCGTGATCAGTCAAAAAACGCTCGAAGACGGTGAGGTGGAATTGAAAATGCGCACCGAAACCGATGCCAAGCGGGTGGCGTTAGACGCCATCGTCTCTGAAGTCACGGGGCGCTAATGGCCAGCATCCTGATTCTGTTTTACTCGCGCACCGGACATGTTGCCCAGATGGCGGAAGCGGTTGGACGCGGTGTTGAGAAAGCGGGTGGTACCGCGATACTGCGCACCGTACCCGCGCTCACCGCGCACTACGAACAGGCTACAGGTGATTCATTGGAGTCCGACAATGGATATTTGTATGTCACCAAAGACGACTTGCGCGAAGCAGATGGCCTGGCACTGGGCTCACCATCGCGCTTTGGCACCATGGCCGCTCCATTGAAGGGATTTTTTGAGACCACGTCGGATTTGTGGCTCTCGGGTGCGTTGATCGATAAACCCGCAGCGGTTTTTGCCTCGGCCTCCTCGCTCCATGGCGGGCATGAAGTCGTGCTGCAATCCATGCTGACACCGTTACTCCACCACGGCATGGTCGTGATGGGATGCCCATATTCGGACCCAGGGCTTTCAGCGACTGAAGGTGGCGGCACACCATACGGGCCAACCCACCTTGATGCCGAGTCACTTCGGGCCCATGAAGAGGGTATGGCGAGCCGCTTGGGCGAGCGACTGACGCGTTGGTGCTTAAAATGACAGACACAATTGAGACTTTCCAATCACGCAAGCGGTTTTTCTACCAGTGGTTGAGAATCTCGTTAATTGGATTGATCGCCCTACGGGTGTCTGGGTTATGGCTCCTTGAGCCCCCAGCGACGGCGGTCGGTGCCATCGGCTTAACTTGTGTTTTAGCCGCCTTCGTGTGGCCAGTTTTGAAACGTGACATCAAAGCCAGCCTGTGGCTGAGTTTCGTCTCGTGCTTGTTCTTTACCATTGGCGTGTTGAACGCCATGACTGAAGGACGCGAGCTGTTTGGCATTGTTGAGACGGTGCTGGCAGCCATTGTCTTCATAAGTGCGATGTACTTTGCGCGCAACGCCTACAAAGAGATCGAAGCTACAGCAGAAGCGTCAGCGCAATAGACCACATCAACACGCCAATTCCGACGTCCAATACCTGCCAGGCCTTGGGATTTTCGAACCAGGGCCTCAGCAAGCGCGCACCATAGCCCAACGCCACAAACCACACCCAACTGGCTGATACTGCGCCAATCGCAAACGAGAAACGATCCTCGCCAAACTGGGCCCCAAGGCCACCGATGAGCACCAAAGTATCGAGGTACACATGCGGATTTAACAGCGTCACACCCGTGATGGTCCAAACCGCTGGCCAGAACGCGGTGACAACGCGCCCCTCACCACCGAGCGCCTCGGTTTTCATGGCTGCGCGAAAACAGAATCCACCGTATACCAACAAAAACAGAGCGCCACCAAGACGTGCAACTGTTTCCAACGGCGGCCACCAGGCAATTAAAGCGCCCATACCAAAAACGCCGGCCGTCATCAGCAGGGTGTCAGAAATGATACACACACTGACTGTGATACCGACTCGATGACCTGCAATTCCTTGGCGCAACACATGTGCATTTTGCGCCCCAATGGCTGCAATCAGACCAATCGCAATGACAAAGCCAGACCCAACGACAACCCAGTTCAACACCAACCCCTTAATGTGACTATATTTACTAATATAGTCACTGATCATACCAACTATTAGATTCAGTATTATTTTGCAGTGCACACTGAATGCGTTGGCCACTTTGGAAAAACTGCGGCTAACGGATGATGGAAGTGGTGCATAAGCTCGTGGAGTATACACCTCCGAATTCCACAAGGCCGGAGGCAGGACGCCAATGGCTGGAATCGGAGTGCAAGTGCACTGTGTTTGAGTTCTTTGGTATCGCGTTACTGAAGAACTTTATTTCACCTGATGCAGAGGGGGTGATTTCATGGAAATGACGCGCGAACAGCAAATTGCTGCAATTAAAAAGGACTGGGCTGAAAATCCACGATGGAATGGGGTCACACGCACCTATTCTGCCGATGATGTGGTTCGGCTCCGTGGAAGTGTACAACCGGCCAACACCTTGGCAGACCGTGGCGCACGGAAACTGTGGAACTTGGTCAACGGCGACGCAAAAAAAGGCTATGTGAACTGCTTAGGCGCACTGACCGCGGGTCAGGCGATGCAGCAAGTCAAAGCTGGCATCGAAGCGATTTATCTGTCCGGTTGGCAGGTGGCCGCTGACAACAATTCAAGCTTGAGCATGTACCCGGACCAGTCGCTGTACGCAGTGAACTCCGTCCCCACCGTTGTGCAACGAATCAACAACGCATTCCGTCGTGCTGACCAGATCCAATGGAAAGCGGGTAAGAATCCAGGCGATACCGACTTCATTGACTACTTCGCACCCATCGTTGCCGATGCCGAAGCAGGCTTTGGGGGTGTTTTGAACGCCTATGAGTTGATGAAATCAATGATTGAAGCTGGCGCCGCCGGCGTACATTTCGAGGACCAATTGGCGTCCGTGAAGAAATGCGGACACATGGGTGGCAAGGTCTTAGTTCCAACACAGGAAGCAGTGCAAAAGCTGATCGCAGCCCGCTTGGCTGCCGACGTTGCGGGTGTGCCTACTGTATTGCTGGCGCGGACCGATGCCAATGCGGCGGATCTGTTGACCAGCGACTGCGACCCCTACGACAAACCCTTTGTCATCGGTGAGCGCACTGGCGAAGGCTTCTATCGAGTTCGTGCAGGCATTGACCAAGCCATTTCACGCGGATTGGCCTACGCGCCCTATTCCGACATGCTGTGGTGCGANACAGCCAAGCCAGATCTCGATGAAGCGCGCAAGTTTGCCGAAGCNATTAAGAAGGANTTCCCCGATCAATTGCTGGCNTATAACTGCTCGCCTTCATTCAACTGGAAGAAAAACCTGGACGACGCGACCATTGCCAAGTTCCAGGCAGAGTTGTCAGCGATGGGCTACAAGTACCAGTTCATCACCTTGGCTGGAATCCACAACATGTGGCACAACATGTTTGAGTTGGCCTACAACTACTCACGTGGCGAAGGCATGAAGCACTATGTCGACATGGTGCAAGAACCTGAGTTCGCCGCTGCAGAGCGTGGCTACACATTCGTTGCACACCAGCAAGAAGTGGGAACAGGGTATTTCGATGACGTCACCACAGTGATCCAAGGCGGCCAGTCAAGCGTTACTGCATTGACCGGCTCGACCGAAGAAGAGCAGTTTTAAGCCGCTCGTCGAAGCAAAGCCCGGATACCACTGGTTTCCGGGCTTTTTTATGTGCGATGCGCGGCGTGGCGATCCGCGAGTACCGCAGCAAAGACATCTTCTCGGCCAAGCAACCAATCCATCCGTGATTTCACACCTTGCGCACCCCACATCAAAAGCGCATCGCCGTATTGCAGTTGCAAGTTCTCTCCTGGGAAGGGCACTAAGTCTCCATTGAAACGCACCAATAACAGACAAATCGCCGGCAGGGCCGGGTGTGTGCGAGCCGAATCCACAAGCAAGTCACCCACACGTGGCGCGGTCTCTCCAGACAATTGAGCCACGACCGCCGGAGCGCCGGACTCAGTGACATCGACCACATGATGATCCAGCTCCACATCCGGACTCGGCAGTCGACGGTGCAACTTATCGATCAGTCCTTCCACTAGCGCTTCCGGCATCAAGTCCAACTGCGCTAAAAATTGGTGCAGCAAGGGTGATTGGATTCTGGCGAACATTTCTTGAGCCAACAGCCGTCCTTCGCGCAAGACAACGGAGAACTCACCATGACGGAACACTGGCTCGCTGGCCGGACGGTTACGTCGGGCAACAGTGACCAAATGCGAATTCTCGGACCTCGCAGTCAACAGAATCGAGAGGTTGTCGCCATCATGAGTGGTTGCCGCAATGATTCCTGCCGCATCAGCAATTCGGGCATGACGCAATGTCGCTGCTTCGGTCCCAACACCTTCAATCCAATCAAGACCGAGTGCTGGGTCTGGTGCTTTCGGGCTCACCAACACGAAAGAAACCCCCTCGCGCAGCAACACGTCCACCACCAACTCAGCGAAACGCCCCGACGCGCAGACAATCCAATGTCCGACTTCTGGAATTGGCACGGCCTCAATACGGTTTAAATCAGGGTCCACCAGTTCGTGATACAAGGCGTAGGCCTTCGGCCGCTGAATCAATTGACCGATAGCACGTGCCGCTGTGCGCTCGACATCCACCACGATATCAGTCTCAAAACTACGCAAATTACGAGTGTTTGCGTCTGACCCAGAGCGTGCAAATACCGGCACACGCGGGGCAAGAATCCTCACATTGGTAGCCACTGTGAGGTTCACCTGATCAGAATCGGTCAACACCGCAACACCTTGGCACAGCGGATGTTGGACACCGGCATCCACCAACGTATCGGGATCCATCGCATCGCCGAGAATGACATCAAGCTCATAAGTCAATGTAGACAAGCGCCCACTGTCAACACGGGTTTTCTCCGCATCCAACACCACACATCGCATGCCCGAAGTGTCCAAGAATCGAACCAGCTGACTGCCGGCGCCACCGTAACCACAAACAATCCAAAACGGTGACCGGTTCGAGCGCACCCGTGAAACGGTTTTCTGATGCCGCCGTAATTTGCGGAACTCGGGATCAGTGAAGACCGTAAGAACAGAACCAATGGCATACAGCCACGCAATGACTGTGGAATAAATCACCACCATCATCCAGAGACGTTGAGTGTCGGTGAAAGGATAGGGTACTTCGCCAAACCCAATCGTCGTCGCTGTATAGCTCAGAATGTAGAAGGCTTGCAGGAAACTGAGGTGGTACGGCTCGCCGGTATCAGTTTGCCCGGGAATCAACACCAAACCAAAACAGCTGATCGCATAGGCCAGGATCAGTGTAATCAGCGGCGCACGCAACTCAAGCAGCACCAGCCACATGGCCGCGCCGCGAACGGAGGGTCGAGCACGGGAAAAACCAACCATCAGCGTTTGATCTGTATTGTCTCAGCCAATAGCAAAATGACACTGATGATGTTTGCAACCATGGCACCGCCTGCCAATGACACCACACTGGCCATCACATGTGGCTCGATCGCCAGGCCCTCTTGGGCGGCATAACCCCAAATCACCGCACCAATGATCAACTGCACATCAGCGACCAGACTTGTGGCTAGCAATACCGCACCCACATGCGATCGATCACCAATCTTTAACACCGTTGCGATCAAAGAGACCACCAGTGCAAAGAAAAATTCATAGGGGTGATGATGCAATGGGTTGTCGATTTCACCGACGAAAAAGCTGAAATTGAGGGTCAAAGCCAGAACAATAAAAAAGGCGAACCAGACACGCTGGGTATTCATAAACTCACGCTCCAAACGATCGGGGGCGGTGCCCCCTTTCGTCTATCGTCGCCGATTATGCGACTGGATGCGAGACCCCGTTGAGGGAGGCCTCAGTAGCCGACGGCAGCAAATCAGAAATGGCTTCACGTTCGCTGACTAACTCATCATTAGTGGCATCCATTTTTGCACGTGAAAAATCACTCACGGAGACTCCCTGTACCACCTTGTAGTCGCCGCCTTCGCAAACGACCGGATAGGAGTAAATCACGCCCGGTGCGATGCCATAAGACCCATCTGCGGGAACAGCCATTGAGACACTTTTCCCCTGCGTACCCAACATCCAATCTCGCATGTGATCAATGGCTGCTTGTGCTGCCGACGCAGCGGATGAGGCGCCACGCGCATCAATGATCGCCGCTCCGCGCTTGGCCACAGTGGGGATGTAGTCGGTCTCGTACCAAGTGCGGTCGATCTGATCGAGCGCTGGCTTGCCTTGCACCGTTGCTTGATGCAAATCTGGGTACTGAGTGGGTGAGTGGTTGCCCCAGATGATGGCGCCATCGACATCGGTCGGCTGCACAGCCAAATGATTGGCCAGAATACCAACCGCTCGGTTGTGGTCGAGTCGGGTCATTGCGGTGAACTGCCGTGGGCTCAGATCCGGTGCATTGCGAGCGGCAATCAAGGCGTTGGTATTGGCTGGGTTACCAACTACTAAAACCCGTACATCTCTCGATGCGTGGTCGTTCAGCGCCTTGCCCTGGACTGAGAAAATCTTTGCATTCTCTTTGAGTAGATCAGCACGCTCCATGCCTGGCCCACGAGGGCGCGCGCCAATCAAAAACGCCACATCAGCATCTTTAAAGCCATCGGCGGGATTGTCATGCGTACTGATACCAGCGAGCAACGGGTAAGCGCAGTCAATCAATTCCATCACCACACCGTTGAGCGCAGTCATCGCCGGTGGGATTTCCACCAACTGCAGAATGATCGGCTGATCCTTGCCGAGCAACTCGCCCGCGGCGATTTTAAACAAAATGGTGTAACTGATGGCGCCAGCGGCACCGGTAACTGCAACGCGTACTGGTTGTTTCATTCCTTGCTCCTTGTTTGGGAATCAGCTGTCAATCGAGATGCCATCCACTGTCCAATGGCTTGTAATTGTTCAGGCACCACACTGTGCGGCATGGAAAATGCCTGAAAGGTCACTGGGTAGCCAAGTGCTTGAAGCGATTCAACCGCCTGCTCACCCAAAATATACGGCACCACAGGATCTTGAGTTCCGTGGTGAACTGCAATCGGTAGCCCAGATGGAGATTGCCCCGGCACCAGTTGCGGATCTTGTGCGCCCACCCAATAGGTCGACAGCGCCAAAACACCGGCCAAAGGCTGCTGCGTCCGAACGCCCGCGTATAAAGCGACAGCCCCACCCTGACTGAATCCCACCAACACAATACGCGATGGAGAAATCCCCTCAGCCACTTGGGCTGCGATGATGCGGTCTACCAGATCAGCTGAAGCTCGGATCCCAGAGACGTCGATGGTGCGCTCAATATCCAAGTGCTCAATGTCATACCACGCCGGCATCACCATGCCACCATTGACGGTAACCGGGATCTCTGGCGCATGCGGGAAAATAAATCGTGTCGCCGTATTCAACCCCAACAGCGGAATGGCGGGCTCAAAATCATGCCCGCTGGCACCCAATCCATGCAGCCATATAACGGCGCTGTCGGCGGTTTGGTTGGGCTCTACAATGACGGCATCAAACATGCAAATTCCAATGGATTAAGGAAGGCAGAGCCTAATCAGGCTACTCTATGTGCGCAATGACACTTTGGCTAAATGAATGATTGGTAGTTTACGCATTTTCTCTCTCGCAGTCGCAACATTTGTCGGCGGCTTTTTTATNCTTCTGGTCGCACCGCTGAAGCTGATTCCGGCCACAGAGGCCATCGGCTACCGTTCGGCCGCCTGGATCGCTGGCCAATGGGGCGACTTCATGCGCTGGCTCCTCACGACCCTCCCGACGAAATGGATCATCACCGGCGATCGGCCCGACCCACATGGCACGCACCTGATTTTGGCCAACCACCAAAGCTGGATCGACATCATGGCGGTGATGTTGATGCTGGGTAAGGGCACCACCCTGCCTCGGTTTTTTATGAAATGGGAATTGATCTATGTGCCAGTAATCGGCATTTGTGCCTGGACTCTCGATTTCCCCATCATGCGGCGCTACACCGCCGAAGATGTTAAAGATCGACCTGAACTAAAGAATCGTGATTTTGATTATGCCCACCGGGTCTTGAGTCGCAATCCAGACTTGCCCTGTGTGGTGGTCAATTACGCCGAGGGCACACGTTTCTCTGCGGAAAAGCACGCAAAAAACCGATCCCCATACCGACATCTGCTGAAACCCAAGGTGGGTGGACCACAGTTGGCTTTAGATTGCCTGCGCGACCGACTCGATGGGATTTATGATGTGACGCTGGCCTATCCAGGTGCGAAGCTCAGTGTGTGGAACCTGCTGTCAGGGAAGGTACCGACCGCCTACATCCACGTTGAGCGCATTACACTGCCTGAGGAGTTACAAAAAACACCCGAAACCCTTGCCGAACTTAAAGCGTTTCGGAGTTGGATGAACGGTCTTTGGGATGCCAAAGACCGCCGTCTTGATCATCTGCTCAACGGTATACCGGCAGACGATCACACATCGCCTTGACGTCGTTGCGGACGCGATCTTTAACTGCACTGTCGTCCAAATTGGCCAACACATCACAGATCAGGTGCGCCAAATCACGGCAGTCACTCTCAACAAAGCCACGGGTGGTCACCGCTGGCGTACCGATACGAATCCCTGAGGTGACAAAAGGCGACTGCGGATCATTTGGTACCGCGTTCTTGTTCACTGTGATGTGGCTCTCACCCAAAGCCGCATCCGCAGCCTTACCGGTAATGCCTTGGGCCACCAGATCAACCAGCATCAGGTGGTTGTCGGTTCCGCCTGAAACGATTTTGTAACCTCGCTCAATAAACACTGCCGCCATGGTCTGTGCATTTTTCACCACTTGCTCTTGGTAAATTTTGAATCCGGGCTCCATCGCCTCTTTAAACGCCACCGCCTTGCCGGCGATCGCATGCATTAATGGGCCACCTTGCATGCCAGGGAACACAGCACTATTGAGTTTCTTGTGCAGCGTTTCGTCGGCTTGTCCTGACAGAATCAGTCCTGAGCGTGGGCCACGCAGCGTTTTGTGTGTGGTGGTGGTCACCACGTGCGCATGTGGGATCGGCGACGGATACACACCCGCCGCAACAAGGCCCGCAATGTGCGCCATATCAACTAGGAAATACGCGCCGACGTTGTCTGCGATTTCACGCATCTTGGCCCAATCGACAATTCGTGAGTAAGCCGAAAAACCGCCCAACAACAGTTTCGGCTGGTGCTGTTCTGCCAGATCGGAAATCTGGTTGTAATCCATGTAACCGTCGGCGTCTATGCCGTATTGCACCGCCTTGTACATCTTCCCGGAGAAGTTCACCGAGGCACCATGGGTCAGGTGGCCCCCATCGGCCAATGACATGCCAAGGATGGTGTCGCCACCGTTCAATAACGCCAAATAAGCCGCAGCATTGGCTTGCGAGCCGGCATGCGGTTGCACATTGGCATAGGCGGCTCCAAACAACTCCTTGGCTCGGTCGATGGCAAGCTGTTCAACGACATCCACGTACTCGCAACCACCGTAGTAGCGCTTGCCCGGATACCCCTCGGCATATTTGTTGGTCAACACAGACCCTTGCGCCTCCAAAACGCGTGGACTGGCATAGTTTTCTGATGCAATCAGCTCAATATGATCTTCCTGACGCACCGCTTCTTGGGCCATGGCGTCATAGAGTGCGTGATCGTATTCAGAAATAGTCGAAGTCTTTGCGTACATCTGGAGATCCTTCATTGCATGCCCGGAGGGAGTTGCACATAATACGCACTCGATCGCCAAGGTGGAATCACCAACTTGGCATTTCGCTGAGGGAGAGCGCGATCTCGCCGCCGAAGGAGCAACCGACCCGGAAACTCTCAGGCCCACGGACCGCAGTCGAAATGATCGAATCTGGAAAGCAGCCATGCGGCTCACCGAAGGAGTAAGTGCCCAGCACGAATCTCTCAGGTCAATGACAGATGGGTCATGCAACGCGACACGCGAGGAGTCTGCATGACCGATCTACATTCCCTCCAACTGGAGGATTTTCACACCGCTTTGGGAGCGAAATTCGCGCCTTTTGCCGGCTACCGGATGCCCATTCAATATCCATTGGGCGTCAAAGGCGAGCACTTACACACCCGTGCTGCGGTCGGTTTGTTTGACGTCTCGCACATGGGGCAACTTGAGGTTTCAGGACCAGGCGCTACAGAAGCCTTAGAGCGTTTGGTTCCTGCAGCATTGCAAGAAATGCAGCCAGGGCAAATTCGTTATTCGCAACTGACGCTCGACAATGGCGGTATTTTAGACGATCTGATGTTGACCCGATGGGGTCCCGAACACTGGGGTCTGGTAGTCAACGGCGCTTGCAAACATGCTGACATGGCGCACCTTACGGACTCGCTCCCAGTTGATGTTGAGATGGTGTATCACGAGGCACAATGCTTAATCGCGGTGCAAGGACCAAAGGCGCGGCAAATGATGTCGCGATTAATTCCCGACGCGGCTAACCTGCTGTTCATGCGCGCCATCCACTGCCAATACCAGGGCATCGAAATGGTGCTGTCATGTTGCGGTTACACCGGCGAAGACGGCTACGAGATCTCGGTTCCCTCGGCACAAGCGGAACAAATCGCTCAGCTGTTGACTGACCAGCCCGAGTGCACCTGGGTCGGGCTGGGCGCACGGAATTCACTGCGACTTGAGACCGGACTGTGTCTTTATGGCTCTGATCTCACCACGGAAACAACCCCGGTTGAGGCAGATCTTGTCTGGTCCATCCAGAAACGCCGCCGCGAAAATGGTGGTTTTTTAGGTGCTGAGGTCATTCAAAAACAACTGGAAACTGGCGCTGTAAGAAAACGCGTGGGAATCCGTCCACTGGATGGCCGTACTCCACTGCGTGACCATACCATTCTGAAAACAGCAGCTGGTGAGGTTGTTGGCGAAGTCACGTCCGGTGGCTTCGGCCCGACCCATGATGGCCCTGTCGCAATGGGGTATGTTTCATATCATGTCAGCGCACTTGGCACCGAACTGATCGCCGAAGTGCGGGGCAAACACCTTGACTGCGCGGTCTGCGACCCGATCTTTGTACAACAGCGCTACGTGCGCACGCTCTAAGTGAAAAAGGACTCTGCAATGACAGTGAAATACACCCGTGAACACGAATGGATCCGTATCGAAGGCGACATCGCCACAGTTGGGATCACCTTTTACGCGCAAGAACAACTTGGCGACGTGGTTTTTGTTGACCTCCCTGAAGCTGATTCTTCTTGCGATCAAGGCGCCGAAGTGGCTGTGGTTGAATCAGTCAAAGCGGCAAGTGACATTTATGCTCCGGTCACTGGAACCATCCTCGAAGCCAACCAGGAACTCGCCGAGCGTCCTGAGCTGGTGAACCAAGATCCTGAAAACGACGGCTGGTTCTTCCGCATGCGTCTTGATGACCCCAGTGAACTGGACGATCTGTTTGACGAAGCGGCCTATCAGGCCTTTATTCAAGAAGAACTTTAAGGAGCGCCTGTGAGCCAGGAAATGACCTTTCAGAATCGACACATCGGACTGTCTGAGCACGATCAAAAATACATGCTCAACGCTCTGGGACTTCAATCCATGGCCGAGTTGTCAGATGCGATCGTGCCCGAGAACATCCGAAAACGACGCGAAATGTCACTTCCGAGCGCACTGTCAGAATCCGATGCACTGGCGGCGTTAAAAATCATTGCCGGAAAAAACCAAGTTGTCCGTACGCTGATTGGTCAGGGCTACTATCACACCCTGACACCACTGGTGATTCAACGGAATGTGCTGGAGAATCCTGCCTGGTACACCGCTTACACTCCTTATCAGCCAGAGATTTCCCAGGGCCGTCTGGAAGCGATTTTTAACTACCAGACCATGGTAGTTGAGTTGACTGGACTGTCAGTCGCCAACGCTTCATTACTGGATGAGGCCACTGCCGCCGCCGAGGCAATGACCCTGTGCGAGCGCTCGTCGAAAAGCAAAAGTAAACGGTTCTATGTGGCTGATAATTTGTTCAGTCAGACCCGTGCCGTTGTCGAAACACGTGCCAAGCCCCTCGGGTATGAGGTGGTGTCGTTCGACCCACATCACCCACCAGAATTTACCGAGGCCTTTGGTCTGTTGGTGCAGTACACCGGCCGCGACGGTTCAGTGGTGGATCTCGGGCCGCTGCTCGAGAAGGCGAAAGCGGCAAAGATTCTGACCATTGTCGCGGCCGACATCCTCAGCCTCACTTGTTTAGAAGCACCCGGGCACTTGGGTGCGGACGTTTGTCTGGGATCGACCCAGCGTTTTGGTGTACCGATGGGTAATGGCGGACCACACGCTGCATTTTTTGCTGTCGCAGATCCGCTGAAACGCTCGATTCCGGGACGCCTGGTCGGTCAATCCATTGATTCTGAGGGCCGTAGCGCATTTCGTTTGACGCTGCAGACCCGTGAGCAACACATCCGTCGCGAAAAAGCGACCAGTAACATCTGCACAGCTCAGGTGTTGTTAGCCAACATCGCTGGATTCTATGGGTGCTACCACGGACCGAACGGACTACGTGCCATCGCGCAACGCGTGCACCGACTAACCGGCCAGTTGCATGCCGCGTTGGCCGACAAAGGCTATGCCGTCAATCCCAGCTTCTTCGATACCCTGACTGTGGCCGTTGAAGACGCCGAAGCGATGCGACACAAAGCGCTGCTCAGCGGATTTAATCTGCATGTGGCTGATGCCACCCACATCAGTCTGTCGCTGGATGAAGCATCGACCGAGACAGAGATCAGCACTTTGGCGGCATTGTTCGGAGTCACACTGGATGCCCGTGCAGAACCCGGTATTCCGCAAAGCGTGACTCGTCGCACCACATTCATGACGCAAGATGTTTTCAATCGATACCACTCGGAAACAGAGATGATGCGCTATTTGCGCAAACTGTCCGATCGCGATCTGGCTCTGGATCGAGCCATGATTCCGCTGGGCTCTTGCACCATGAAGCTCAATGCTGCGTCAGAGATGACGCCAATTACCTGGCCAGAGTTTGCGCACATTCATCCGTTTGCACCGGCCGAGCAACGCGCAGGCTATGCGGAGATGATGACGCAATTGTCGGATTGGCTCTCAGAAATCACAGACTATGCAGGTATCTCGTTGCAACCTAATTCAGGGGCTCAAGGTGAGTATGCTGGGTTGTTGGCTATCCAGGGATACCACATTGCCCGCGGTGACAGTCACCGCACCATTTGTTTGGTGCCTTCCTCGGCACATGGCACCAACCCAGCCAGCGCGCAAATGGTAGGTCTCGAGGTTGTAGTGGTCCAGTGTGACGCTGAGGGCAACATCGACATGGCGGACTTACACGCCAAAGTAGCGCAGTACAGTGAGCGCCTGTCGTGCTTGATGATCACCTACCCATCAACCCATGGCGTCTTTGAGACCGAGGTCCAAGCTGCCTGTGATTTGGTGCACCAGCACGGCGGTCAGATCTATCTCGACGGCGCCAACCTCAATGCGCAGGTGGGACTGACAAGTCCTGGCATTATTGGCTCAGACGTGTCGCATTTGAATTTGCACAAGACCTTCTGCATCCCGCACGGTGGTGGCGGTCCCGGAGTGGGTCCGATTGGGGTGGCTGAACACTTGCTACCCTATCTTCCAAGCCATCCGTTACTGGATCCCAGTGCGCCGGTCGGCCCTGTGTCTGCTGCTCCTTTTGGTTCGGCAATGATCCTACCGATCTCGTGGATGTACATCCGGATGATGGGCCCAGACGGCCTCACAGCAGCCACAGAAAACGCCATCCTAGCGGCCAACTACGTCGCCAAACGCTTGAAGGATGCCTTCCCTGTGTTGTACACCGATGCCCGCGGTTTCGTAGCCCATGAGTGCATTTTAGATACTCGGGTTGTCAAAGACACTGCTGGCGTCACCGTCGACGACGTGGCCAAGAGACTGATCGACTATGGGTTCCATGCCCCCACAATGAGTTGGCCGGTGGCTGGCACCTTAATGATCGAGCCCACTGAGAGCGAATCGTTGGCTGAGTTGGATCGGTTTTGCGAGGCAATGCTTTCCATTCGGGCGGAGATTGCTGAGATTGAAGCGGGACGCGTCAGTGCCGATGATTCGATTCTGCGTCATGCCCCTTACACCGTCGAGGCGGTCACCCAAGAACTCTGGGAGCGCCCCTTCACGCGTACTCAAGCGGCATTTCCATTGGATGGACTGAAGACTGATCGTTATTGGCCACCGGTAGGACGCATTGACAATGTCTTCGGCGACCGCAATCTTGTGTGCAGTTGTCCTCCGTTGTCGGAGTACTCAGAACAGACGGAAATCGCATGAGCGAACCCAAAACACGCGTCAAAAGCGGCGACAAAATTGTCAATGACGTGGGTGTCACGGCCATCAAAAATGGCCAGAAACGCCGTACCGACGAGCCGGCACCACGCGGTGACAAGCCGCGCTGGCTGAAATTCGTCAGCCCAGGTGGCGACGGCTACCAAGAGGTAAAAAAAATCGTCCGTTCGCATCGGCTTTCCACCGTATGCGAAGAAGCGATGTGTCCAAACATAGGCGAGTGCTGGAGCGCAGGAACGGCTACGATCATGTTGATGGGGTCTGTATGCACCCGGGCTTGTCGTTTCTGCGCCGTCGACACTGGCAATCCGAAGGGCTGGCTTGATCTCGACGAACCGACCAACACCGCCGAGTCAGTAGCACTCATGGGGCTCAAGTACGTGGTGTTGACCAGTGTCAATCGAGACGATTTGATGGACGGAGGTGCGGCACACTTTGCAGCCACGGTACGCGCCATCAAAACACGATGCCCAGACACCGCCGTAGAAGCCCTAACACCCGATTTTCAGGGTGTGATGGCGGATGTGGAAACCTTGGTTGACTCAGGTCTTGAGGTGTTTGCACAAAACCTTGAAACCGTTCGCCGACTCACCCATCCAGTGCGTGACCCGCGTGCCAGCTACCAACAAACCCTTGACGTGTTGGCGCATGGTAAGGCGCATCGGCCGGATGTTCTGACCAAGACCAGCCTGATGCTCGGACTTGGTGAAACCGATGATGAGATCATCCAGGCAATGGATGACTGCAGAGCCCACGGGGTAGACATTCTCACTTTTGGCCAGTATCTCCGGCCGACGGTGAACCACCTACCGATTGCGCGTTATGTGACACCGGATGAATTTGAGACCTACCGGCAGTTAGGACTTGAGCGTGGCTTTTTGGAAGTGGTCTCAGGGCCCATGGTTCGCTCCAGTTACCGCGCTGAGCAGGCCCTGTTAAAAAATAACGCCGGCATTTCGAATCAGAATCTGGCCAATCGGGCCATCCCTGTAAAACAACTCTGATGCGTTGGTCGACTGTCATCCTGCTTGCGTCGGTTGCTCTGGTGGGCTGTCAAAACCCCATCAACGACCCGATCGACTCAGTGGTGCAAGTGGTCACCAATCCCCAAAAAGAGATCGCCAAAGGCAGACAGCAGTATCCGTTTGCGCTTGCACAGTCCGGCGGCGACCTGGCCGGATTTCCGACCACAACCTCCTATCTGAATCAGCTCATCACAACACTGGCCGAGACGGGAAACTCACCCTTCCCGTGGGAGATTCGACTGATCAATGACGCCTCAATCAACGCCTGGGCCCTACCTGGCGGCAAGATGGGGGTAAATTACGGGCTCATTCTTGCGGTCGATACCGAAGCCGAATTGGTGTCTGTTCTTGGCCATGAAATGGCGCACAGTTTGGAACTCCATGGCACCGGACGGGAGACCTTTGGCGCGCTGGTCGGGCTGGCCGCGCAACTCATTGAGATCGGGGTCACCGAGCCGGGCACTCAGTCCAGTGCGCGAGAACTGATTGGCCTTGGGCAAAACATGCTGATGGGACAATACAGTCAGGCCAATGAACTGGAAGCAGACCGTGTCGGCGTAGATTTGATGGCCCGAGCGGGATTTCGGCCCGCAGGCGCGATTGGTATGCAAGAGAAGCTCGCCACACTAGGCGGTGGTGGCAACTCGATTGCACAAAAGCTCTTGGGTACGCACCCAATCAGCCGCGAGCGACTGGCAGCAATTCGCTCGGTGGTATCGCAATATCCAGACTCCGGACGTGAAACCAGCACCCAGTTCAGTCAAGTCAAAGCGGAACTGGCGACGCGCCAGGCAGCGCTGGATCAGATCACCAAGGCCCGTCAGCTCGGCGGTGATCGCCAATTCAATGAGGCACTGCAGGCTCTAGCTCCTGCCATCAAAGCCCTGCCTAGCGAGCACAGCGTATGGCGATTGCAAGCAGAACTGTTGGTTGCTGCCAAACGGCCACGGGAAGCGTTGGATGCCGCGCTCAAGGTCCGTGAGTTGAATCCAGCTGACCCCATCAGTGAGTTGTTACTGGGTTACTGTTACGAAGCCAATGGAGATTTAGCCAACGCCAATGCCGCGCGGGATCGCGCGCGTCGTCTAGCACAATAAAAAGCGGATCGACTGATCCGCTTTTCGCGCATTCAAGGCTCGGATGGAGAGTCGATGTCGTCATCGTCCAGTTCAAGCCACATGGCATTGAGAATGCCAAAGGCACAGGCCAAGCCCACCCCTAAAATCCAAGTGAAATACCACATCTCCTACTCCTTAATACAGCGTATGCGGATTGTCTTCGACATAGGCTTCAGTCACCCGGCCAAAGAGCACCTTGAAGACCCAGGCGGTATAGGCGAGGATCACTGGCATAAAAATTAACGTCGCCACCAACATGATCAACAACGTAGTTTCACTTGATGACGCGTCCCACACTGTGAGACTCGCAGATGGATCAATCGAGCTCGGCAGGATAAACGGGAACATCGACAATCCGACCGTAGTGATGATGCCGCCAATCGATAGCTTGGATCCGACGAACGCGAGCCAATCCACCTTCAACACCAACGCAAACCAGGCCACAAATAAACCCGCCACTCCAACAATGGGGGCTAGCCAGAACCATGGATAGGTTGTGAAGTTCGTAGCCCAACCACCCGCGACCAGAGCGACCTCTTTCAATAGCGGATTGCTCGGCCCATCAGTCACCAATTCACTGGTAATGACATACCCAGGCATCCACAGGTGCACCACGACACCCAACACCACAAACAGCGAGCCGGCGAATGGGATCATCCAAAGTGCCAACATGCCCGCGCGCGCCCGCACTTGCCCACTGGCTTTTAACCCGAGCCACAGCGCCCCGTGCACAGACAACATCAGAACACTCAGCACACCCGTTGCGAGCGCGAAGGGATTCAGCAATCCGAGCAAGCCACCGTCGTAAAAAATCCGCAAGGTGTTATCAAACCGAAATGGCACACCGAGCAACACATTNCCCACCGCNACACCAAAAATCAGTGCCGGTACCAACCCACCNATCACCAAAGCCACATCCCAAGAGGCACGCCATTTTGGGCAGTCCCGCTTGGAGCGAAACTTAAACGCAACCGGTCGTATNATCAGCGCGACCAACGCCAAGAACATGGCAAAATAAAAGCCTGAAAACGACACCGCATAGAGGGTTGGCCAGGCGGCAAAGATGGCGCCGCCGCCTAAGATCAACCAGACCTGATTGCCTTCCCACACCGGACCCACNGTATTGATGGCCACCCGTTTTTCAGTCTCTGTTTTAGCCACNAGAGGCAGCAGAGCCGCTACNCCCATGTCAAAACCGTCAGTCACTGCAAATCCAATCAGGAGTACGCCCAAGAGCACCCACCAGATCACCCGTAAAGTTGTGTAATCAAGAAATTCCATGAGTTAANTCCTTATTTGCCAAACGCCAGTTGTGCATCGCCCGTCCGCGGCTTTGGCGGCGCACTGTGCAGGTCATCATCGTGGGCATAAGGACCCTCTAAGATGGTTTTCCTCAGCAATCCAATCTCGATCACAAACAGCGTTGAATAAATCACCATGAAGGCGATCAGCGTGGTCAGTACTGTGGCGTAATCCAAGCTGGACACCGCCAGGAATGTTGGCAAGACCGAATCGATCACCCAGGGTTGACGGCCAAATTCAGCGACAAACCAACCCAGCTCAGCAGCAATCCATGGCAAAGGAATCGAGCACATCGCAATCGTCAGAAAGACACGACTTTNGGTGTGTTGGCGTCGCGCAGATAACCAAAACGCGTAGGCGAATAAGCCGATGAAAAAGAAGCCGAGGCCCACCATCAAGCGGAAGCTCCAGAATAAGGGAGCAACAGGAGGGACTGTGCTCCAAGCTGCTTGATCGATGTCGGCCTCGGTTGCATCGCGAGGATCAGCAACAAACTGCTTTAACAGCAGCCCAAAGCCTAGATCATCCTTCAAGATGTCAAATCGCGCTGCCGCCAGTTCATTCTCCGGATCGATACGCAGTGTTTCTAGAGCGTCGTAGGCCACAATGCCACTGCGGACTCGTTCTTTGGCGTGATCGACCAACTCCAAAATACCCGGCACTTCGCCATCAAAGCTCCGCGTGGCGATTAAGCCCAACACATAGGGAATGTGAACCCCATAATCGATGCGGTGCGTTTCCGCATTGGGGAGCCCGATTAGAGTAAAGCTGGCTGGCGCTGGTTGCGTCTCGTACATGCCCTCCATCGCCGCCAATTTCATTTTTTGGTTTTCACCAACTGAGTAGCCTGACTCATCGCCCAACACAACCACCGAGAGAGCGGCAGCGAGACCAAAGCTCGCAGCAACGGTCATCGAGCGTTTGGCCAACTCAACATGGCGATTTCGCAACAGGTAAAACGCACTGACACCCAAAACAAACATCGCGCCGGTGACATACCCGGCTGACACCGTATGCACGAACTTGGATTGCGCTACAGGATTGAAGATCACTGCTGCAAAATCTGTCACTTCCATGCGCATTGTCATGGGATTGAATTCAGAGCCTACCGGGAAGTTCATCCAGCCATTGGCAACGAGGATCCAAAGCGCCGAGAAGTTCGAACCAAGGGCCACCAACCAGGTCACTATCAAATGCCCGACTCGAGTCAACTTGTCCCAACCGAAGAAAAACAGTCCGATAAATGTGGCTTCGAGGAAGAACGCCATCAGGCCCTCGATCGCCAAAGGCGCACCAAAAATGTCACCGACGTAGTGACTGTAATAGGACCAGTTCATTCCGAACTGAAACTCCATCACAATTCCGGTCGCGACACCGACGGCGAAATTAATACCAAACAGCTTTCCCCAGAACATGGTCATGTCACGCCACACTTGACGTCCCGTCATGACATAGACACTCTCCATGATTGCCAACAGGAAAGACAAACCGAGCGTGAGTGGAACAAAGAGAAAGTGGTACATTGCCGTCATCGCAAACTGAAGCCGCGACAGCTCAACCAATCCTGAGTCAATCATAAGCGCATCCCTTCGGTAGATCGTGATATAACCTTAGCCCTTTTTTGATACGCCAAATGACATCGACTTCGCACAGACATGACTTGGATCAACCCTTGGAACGAAACCGGACCGCCCGCGGCGACCGAATCGGTCAACGCGTTGATTTACTAATCGGAATCGGGGAAGCGCTGACCGCAATCGCAATGGCGGTGGTGATCGCTACGTTGTTTGCGCCGCCTATCGACCTGCCCTCAATCACTGCAGTTGGCGTCTTGACGGGACTGGTTCTACTCCGTCGAATTCTCGCGGACCTGTGGTTCAACCGATCCGAAACTGCAGGCCAAACAGGTCTTATGCGATATCGGGCGATGCTCTCGCGTGCGGTGATTCAACGCTTGCCGAACGAATCCTCTGGGGCTATCGGCACCTTGGCGATTGAGGGAGCCGAACCCATCGCGGCTCGTCTTGGACGCTATCCCACCTTGCGTGCTTTGGCGATCATCCAACCACTACTGGTGCTGACTGTAATGGCGTCGATCCATTGGCCTGTTGCAGCCGGGGTTCTTATTACCACGCCCTTGATTCCATTATTGATGATGGTCATTGGTGTTGGCGCCCGCTCTGCCAGTCAGAAACAGATGGAGGCGCTGACCCGTTTGGGAGCCCACTATCTCGATCGGATCCGTGGCATGGAAACGCTGTGGATGCTGGGCGGTGGACGTGCAGTCGGTGTTGAAATCGAAAGCAAAGCAGAACAGCTGCGCAAGTCCACTATGGGCGTCTTGAAGCTCGCCTTTCTCACCTCTGCCGTTCTTGAGTTTTTCAGTGCGCTCGCCATTGCGCTGTTGGCGGTCTACATCGGACTGACACTCCTGAACCTCATCGATCCGTTATTTGGACTCACGCTCTCGCCACTGGATGGGTTGTGCCTTTTGATTTTGGCGCCGGAATTTTACAACCCAATTCGTCGTTTGATGGCGGCATGGCATGACGCATCGGAGGCAAAAAGTGCAGACGACAAGGTTAAGGCGATGCTCAGATCCAGCGCAGAACCCGAAGATCGGATGCTGCAGAAGCCGACAACAGCTGTGGACTCCGAGGCTGTGTTGGAACTGACGCAGTATCGGGTTGGTTTTGCACAAGATAACCCACTGATCCATGCCTTTGATTTGACGATCACACGCGGAGAGACGCAGGTGATTTTTGGCCCATCAGGCTCCGGAAAGACGCAATTACTCAACAGTCTCCTCAATGGTCAAGCGCGTCTTGACGGGCATATCCGCTTCCAAGGAGTGGCAATCAACACCCTGGCCGATGTACGGACACATGTCAGTTGGATGGGCCAACACCAGTGGTTCGACGAGGGCACACTGCACGACGCGCTGACCTTTGGGCGACGCGATCAGACAACTGATGCGTGTCTGGCAATGCTCGAGCGCGTGGGATTAGCCGCGCAACTGGGTGACGCGCCACTTGAGCGTCAGTTGGGCACGCGAGGGTTGGGTTTGTCGGGTGGACAATTACGTCGATTAGGGTTGGCGAGAGCCCTATTAACCGAGCCAACACTCCTGATTCTCGACGAGCCGACCGCGCATCTGGATGCCGATGCGGCCGATCAAATCGCGGCACTGATTGAAGCGCTTGAGGTCACCACTTTATTGATCACACACGATCTGCGATTTCTGCAGGTTGGCACACCACGGCTGCTGAAAAATCAGCATCTGGAGGTGATGTGATGCGTTGGCGTGTTCTGTTCCGCACCTTGGAGGTGCCCTACACCCCGCTGATTTTGGCCATTGTCTTGACGGTCTTGATGACACTCTCGGCACTGGGCTTATTGGCGCTGTCCGGTTGGTTTCTGACGGCCGCCTCGATCGCGGGCCTTGCCGCAGCAGCGGGCGCTTATAGCTTCAATATTTTGCAACCGTCTTCGATGATCCGCGCACTGGCCGTCAGTCGAACTCTGACGCGGTATGTTGAGCGCTTGTTAAGCCACGACGCCACTCTCCGTCTGGTGGTCAAACTGCGCCGGCACGTCTTTGATGGATTGCTCGACGGCATCGGCCGCCGCACAGAAACAGACCAAGAAGCTATTGACCGCCTGATCTCCGATGCGTCGGCTGTGGAAGGTGCTTTACTGCGCACCTTGCTCCCTTGGATCGGTGCGGTGATTGCCGGTTGCTTCACCCCATTACTGGCGCTAGTCATCGCACCGGCTGCGTTTTGGCCCGGGCTGATCCCGCTACTGGTGTTCCTGATCACTCTGTCTGTCCGCGCCGAGGGATATCGCACGCTGGCTGAATCCATTGACCGGGAATCAAAACGTGCACGACACCGTGCAATCGCCTTGGCCGATGGCCGCCATGAGCTGCAACTGGCGTTCTCAGACAGCGAATTGCAGGCGCTTACTGAGTCTGCATACAAACCTTTAGCGGATCTGCGCTGCAGCAAAACAACCCGGGAGCTGACCGACAAATGGATCATCGGTGCCGGTCATGCCGTTGCCTTTGCATGGTTGGCGCTGTTGCCGCTGGAGCTTCCGGTGTTAGTGGCCTTACTGCTCGGTTTGCTGGCAACCTCGGAATTATTGATTCCAGGCATTGCGGTTAGTTTCGAGCGGCGTCGGGTCGAGATCGCGCTGTCACGTTTACCCGAGCCCGAACCCCCAGCCTCGCCCATCGAGGAATACACAACCTGTGTCGTCCAGGATCTCTGCTTTTCGGCGACGGCATCCGGCGCCCCCTTGACTGAGCCGCTGTCGTTCCAATTGCAGCCCGGGGATGTGTTGCAACTGCAAGGCCCCAGTGGCGTTGGAAAAACCACCTGTCTGCGCGTCTTAGCCGGGCTGACCCCAAAATGTGCAGGGACACTACTTCGTCCAAGTCGCATCGCATGGGTTGAGCAAAGTCCATGGCTTCCCTCAGATCAACTGCGCACCAGCCTGACTCTTGGGCTTGTCAATGAGCCGAGCGACGCGCAATTTTGGCAGGCGTTGGAGACCGTCGAATTAGCTGACTGGGTAAGAGAGTTACCTGACGGCGAGCACACATGGATTGGTTCCGACGGCATCATGCCCTCTGGCGGTCAATGGCGCCGACTGGCCATTGCTCGGATGCTACTGCAAGACGCCGAACTGATCCTCATGGATGAACCCACAGAGGGTCTGGAATCATCGCTCGCCGCTCGGTTGGTGGACCGGCTTGCAAAGCAACTGGCCAATCGCATGGTGATCGTCGTTTCGCATCGTACCGAGGTGGCGACGATGGTCACCAGCACCTTAGAGCTCAAGCCGAAACGAGACTGAACTGCAACGGCTCCAAACCAGCAATCTCAGCACGGAAAGCATCTCCGGCACTGACGGCAGCGACCCCAGCCGGTGTTCCCGTGTACACCAAGTCACCAGGCTTTAGCGTCTGCAGCCGAGACAGAAATGCAACCAATTCCACGGTTTGATAGGCCATTTGCGACAAGTTACCCTGCTGTCGTAGCGTACTGTTAACTTCCAACGTAATCGCGCCTTCGGTGAGCAACCCAATGACTGACTTTGGCGTCACCACACCCAGAACCGCCGCGTCATCAAAGCTTTTGCCGATTTCCCAAGGCCGACCCTTGTCTTTAGCCTCAGCTTGCGGTCACGGCGGGTGAAATCGATACCCACCGCATATCCGTAAATGGCAGCCTCCGCCTCAGCGAGGCTCAGATTGTCACCGCCGGAGCCCAGCACGGCCACCAACTCCACCTCATGGTGCAAATTCGATGTCTGACGCGGGTAGCGCACCTCGGGACCAAACACTACTGAATCAAAGCTTTTCTGGAAATGAAACGGGGTCTCACGATCTACTTCTGCTCCCATTTCACGGGCGTGCTCTTCATAGTTCTTAGCGATACAAAACACCCGATTGACGAATCGAGTCTCGCCGGTTGTCGTGATTAACGCGGGGTGTGTTGGTGAATTCCACTGCATGGCTGTCCTTAAACCTCGTATACTTTTGACATGAGCCTATACCGAACCATCAAAACCTTCGACAATTATCCGTGTAGTCACCGGCAATGGCGCCATTCAGGGCATTGCAAGTTCATCCATGGATACTCAAGAAGTTTCACCATCACCTTTGGCTGTACTGAGCTGACTGAGTCAGGGTTTGGTGTGGATTTTGGCGAATTCGCCGAGGTCAAAGCCTGGCTATCCCATTGGTTTGATCACACTCTGCTGATCAACGCGGACGATCCCGAGCGTGAGTTATTTGAGTCATTACATGCCAAGTCGATTGTCGACCTGCGCGTATTACCCAACGTCAGTATGGAGCGTACAGCCGAATTCGTGTTTGCGTTTGTCGATTCATGGATTCGCGAACACACCAATCAGCGAGCCTTCGTGCTGGAAGTTGAGTGCCGCGAAAACAACAAAAACGCCGGACGTTATGTGTCTCCTGACGCTGTCGACAACCGCTGATAACGGAAGATCATCGCCATACCAATCAGGCCAACACTGGCCAGCGTGGCAATAAAGGCAGTCCAACCGAAAAACTCGTACACATAACCTGTGATCCAGGCACCCAGCGCGCCACCTGCATAATAGGACGACACATAGAGCCCATTGACAACACCACCCAGTGTTTTGGCGTTGTGATTGACCTCAGCTGCGGCAAGCGTGTGAATTAAAAACATGCCCAGGCACATTACAAACACCTGTGCCATCAACAATCCAATGCCAAAGAAGGCCAAACCAAGTGACCCCAAAAGAATCACGAAACCAAGCACACAGACTCGGATCGCACCGCCCATCCGTTTCGCCAACCAACCGGCCGACAACGCCGACACCATTCCGACGCTGTAGCCCAAGTAGCTCATTCCAACCAAGCCGGTGCTGGCCGTGGGATCAATCTCACTAATCCGAAACGGCAAGTAATTCAAATACCCGGCAAATACCCAAAACGCGCACAAGACCGCAATATAGATCGCACTGTTGCCACCGGTAGATACAGCTTCTCGAATGCCTGCTCGCGTGGGCCGCACCAAATTCAATGGCTTTGGAGTCGCTCGACGCCACGGGGTGAAAGTAACCAACATCAAGAGAGCCGCCCAGATCCACGCCACTGCAGACCAATCCAAGTAGGCCGCCAATTGGCCGCTGATCACCCGACCTGCCATGCCCCCCAGAATGGTAGATGCAATATAGATTGCCATCACCCGTGACAACGCCTGCCCACTGCGTCCTGCCACCAGGTAGGCCATGGTCGCGGTCAAGATCGCGGGCATCAGTGCCCCCTGAATCAGGCGCAAAACCAACATCATGTTGTAGCTGTGCGCATGGCCAGAGATCGCCATGCTAATGGCCAACAGAGGCAAGGCCCATTTGAGAATAGTCAAGGCACTGAGTTGCCGCAGCACCACCCCATAGGTTAAAGGAGCCAACGCCATTGGAATCAGCGTAATCGAAATTAAAAGACCCGCCTCAGGCTTTGATACCAGAAACCGATCAGCCAACTCCGACAGCATCGGCTGTGGCGCGTACAGCACGCAAAAACAAATTGAAATCGCCAGATACAGGAACAACTCACCCGGTTGGTGTTGCAGTCGCGTGTCTGTCACAGTAACCGGTGCTTCAATTGCGCAAATCGACTCACGCCACGTTCAAGGCCACGCGTCACTGCAACCGGCCACACCGGCGTTGGATGCAACTGCCGATACAACCGGGCCGCCAGCATCGGTAACACCGACTGATGAAATTGGTGTCGTCGTTTGGGATCCGTCGCAAGTATCTGGCCAAAACGGCCCGAGTCTAATCGCAACAGAGTCATGGCGCTGTCGGCCATCCATTCCCGATCAGTCATCCAACCGGTCAAAAACTCATCCAGCCCAAGGACACCTGGCGCCACCTCTTTGCGCTGCACCAGAAACCTCCCCTCAAGCACCAGATACAAGTCAGGGAAATCATCGGCCTCAATCAAGGTTTCACCGGCACGGAGCCTCTCAATCTGACCCTGCTCTAGCCAATGCCGAAACTCCCGTTCAGTCAGGGCAGCCAGCAGCAGTTGTTGATCAAACACCACTTAGCTCCCAATGGATGGTGGCTTGCTCGGCCAACAGGCCATCATGATCCACCACAAAGCGCGTCCCCGGACGTTCAAGTACCATCCGAATCACATAGTTTCGAGCCGTCGGATCAAGACCCAACAGCCATTGATCGAACCAGAGAATTTGCCCCGGTCGTGCCAACGCACGCGCAAGCTTCATACGGTGCATTCCAAATGGGCCTGCTGTGGCTTGCAACGCGCCGATGGGTGCCTGTAACCGACCAAACAGCGCTTCAATCCAGTGACTGGCGCTAAGTGCATCAAGATGCGCTTCGAGCGTCGACGACTGAATTGCGGGGTCAATAAACAACCAGTCCCCTACCGTTCGCGCGTCCACATCACGTGGGTGATCGAGCATCACCACCGAAAGCGCAAGCGCCGCTGGCTCGAGTCTCGCCACATCCATACCACCAATNCGGACNACACCACGCTCTGGATTAACCCGGCGCGTGAGCAGGTGCTTCAATGTCGACAGACCCGCGCCCTCGGCTGCGCTAACCCGNACCAGACTGTCTTCGGCACAGTCAAAATTCAATCCATCAAACAACGGGCGATCGCCGGCATGGCGGCGATACACTACGGACTCAAACTGCACATCCCCGCGTAACGTCAAGGGCTTAGCCTGTACCTCAACAGCGGCATCATCTTCTTTCCCTTCGACTGGAAGCGCGCTGCGCAGACGATCCAGCAGCAGTAGCGCAGCCAATGACAGTCCGGTCAACACCACAGGATGGCGTGGATCAGTACTTGCCATCGCGGGAATCACCAAGCCAGAGGCCAAGACCGCACGGCTGAAACGACTGTACTCAGCAACCAACTCAATGCGAGCAATCACCCACTGACTGGCCTCATCCCACACCCGTAAGACGCGGGCACGGACTAGAGGCTCCCCATCGCGCACCAAACGCATCGCCAACCACTGCATGGGTTGGTCAATGGCCGGCAGATCAGGCAACAGTTTGCGGACGTAAATCCAGTAGGCCAACAAAATCAATCCAGTCAGAAAAAATAACGCCAGCGCAAGGCCAGGACCGTGCCAAAACAGCAGGCCAGCAACNGNNGNAAAGGACACGACTAAGGCACTGGACTGCACGTCTTGGTAATGTAAGCCCAATAACTGCAAAGCCCAGATCACAAACAAAACCCAGGCCGCGCTACCAGCCACCACTGCCAGATGAAGCTCGCTCAAACCGAATGCAGGTGATTGTGCCGCGCGGAGACCTAAGGTCAACGAAACCACCGCACTGAGGGCCAAACAACCCGCCAAGAGCAGCATCGGTAATGCACGGACTGCATCCGGCTCAGCGACATAGTCCAAGACGGCTTGTGGGCGCTCTGGAATCAGCGGTGTTTGCACGTCTGGTGACAGCGGGATCGCCTGTGCAATCGATTGATCCAAGGCTTCGCCAAACCATTGCCGGAATGACGGCTGCGCGAGCTTTAGCGACCAATCCACAGCACTGTCATCGACTGACATGGCTGCCAACATCCCGCGAATCGGACGAATCAACTGCGCACGACCCAGATCTCCCAACCGTGGCACCAGCGCCAGCGGCAGCTTACTCTCAAACCGTAAACCACTGATGGCGATCAGCTGCACGCGTAAATGAGTCGACTCTGGCACCACAAACCAGCCATGATCCGGCACCGGCATTTCGCCAACTACTTGGCCATCAACCACAAACCGAAGTTGCCCCTCGCCCTCGGCGACATGCCACAAACGATCACGCGCCAAACCGGCGGAGGTTTGGCCCGCCGCCAACTGAAAGACCTTAGGGTCCGTCAAGGTCGATGACATCTCGCCCCCATAAGTCCGATACACCCGAGTACACGAACACGCGCACACCGGCACCGGCTAAGCGATCCAGCAGCCACTCCTGGCGGTGTGCAGGAATGGGCGCAAGGGCATCGATTAAAACCAGTGTCTCCGCACCCTGAGCCAGCGCCCTGGCCACTTGCAAAATTGCCGCTTCCGATGACGACAGGCCGGCCTGATTGGCACCAATTTGATACTCAAGGCTGCCACCAAAACGTGCACGCCAATGCGAGAAACCAACCAATTCCATCAAATTACCAAAATGGAAATCGCCAACCTCACTGGCGTCCCAGGCAAAATTCGAGCGCAAAGTACCGGGCAAAAACTCTGCATCAGGACCCAAAACAGTGATGGGTTCACCGTCTTGCACCAAGGTTTCGCAGGCACGCAATAACCGCTCAGGTGCGGCTGTACGGAGGATCACAACGCCAGTGCCATGCGTTTGGATCACGCGTCGTAATTGCTGCATCAATGGCCGTGGCGGCGCATCGGTGCGCGCCCGCGGATGCGCTGTCAGTGCACGCGCCAGTTGAAAATGCCGCGCCGGCATCAAATCCAAAGCCAGCATTCCCCCCAACACCACCCAAGCACCCAGCGTCAGATCAAACACCGGATGCAAGAGCGCGAAGGTCAAGACCGTAATCAGCGCCAACACACGCCCACCCACATCACGCGACAAACGAGGTATCCAATCAGGAGCCATGGCTTGCAAGGCCAATGACAAGTCAGCCCACTGTGCACGGTGTACTAGCGTCACTGAGGTGTAGGTTGCTGCAGCTAGAATCAGCGCAGTCAAAATCCAAAGTGGTGCCAACCCAGTCGCTTCGGTCTGTGCCAATATCGTCACCAAAAGTGCCAACAGCACCCGAGCGATGAGCACAATCGAAAGAGCCAACCATGGCGCCGAGAGTGATGCCGCCGCAGTCTCTGGCTCCAGCACCACTCCCGCCGCCATCAAACGCCGCCACTTGCGGATTTGAGTGCGGGAGTTGCCATCGACGGTCAGAATCCAGCCACCAATACGGGCTTTGATGCACACCACCTGCCCGTCGGCATCAAGACAAAAACTACCGACTCTCGGGACCTTTAGGGTGCGATCAGAAAGTCGGTACCCAAGCGGTTGGGCTGCATCGGACATGGCCTCGAAGCTGGCGCCTGTCGCCATCAGACCGTCCAAGGTCGCACTCATGAATCGAGACCACCACCAAGCAGGGCGAGCAATCGGATCTGTCCATGGACAATGGTGACCTGACAATGTTCACCTGGCACCGGTATGTCTGGACCACTCTCGGTCACCACCAGCTGTCTGCGCACGTTGTCTTTAAACAGTCGCTCTGCCAACAATCGTGAACCGACCAGATCACGGATGTCCTGCACAGACAAAATCTCACTGGCTTCGGTGTTCACCTGTCCGCGCAACACCGTGTCTTGGCACAGCAGCCGCACAGTTTCCCCAAGCGGCCGACCGCCCAAGGCGGTGGGGACCAGTACAGTAACCTCCGCACGTGCGGTTGAACCCAAACCTTGCTGCGCCGTTGTCACCGCCTGAATTGTGGTGGTTTGCGGCACACGCACCGCCCACAGACTGATGACCCAAATGACCAACAACAAGACCAAGAAGGGCCAAAGCCACCACATCCGACGGGGCAATCCCAGACCATCTGTCTCAGAGGGCGAAGTTTGATGCACACAAAGTCCTTACAGCGTGGTTTCCAATCGACTTAAAACATAACGGAATTTCAGCGTCGCCGCTTCCACATCCGCTAAATCCCGAACGTCAGGCTGCAACAAACGCGCCTCAGCCGAGAGCGCCACCGACAGTGCTGTCGCCCAATCGATCCGATGCCGCTCACCCAGGGGTAACTCAAGTGCCCAAACCGGAGTATCCACCGTCCATGCAACTCCCTGCCCGCTTTGCAAATACCATTCAGACAAACCCAAAACCGCACCGCGTCCACGCACGCGTCCAGAAAAACTGACCTGCCCATCCAGCAGTAATAAGGGATTTGGCATCTGCACTGAAACGCCCGGATCGAGATACAGACCGCGTCCGTGGCTAACAATCCATTGCAAGTCTTGATTCTCCAGGTGGGCAAACCAGGGATTCACGAGCGGCCTCCCAACAAATTATCGACCCGCCATGGCAAAGGTTGGTCACCAGCCACCTTGGCCACCACATCGCCCGAGCGCACCCAGGGGTGTCCTCGCTTTGCAATCATCCGACCGGCCACACGTGCCCGTATCGCCAAGTGCGGTGAATTGGGTCGGTCTGGGCGGTACAGTTCAGCCAATAAATTACCCGCTTCAAAACTGTCACCCAACTGCGCGTGCCACAATAACAACCCGGAATCCGGACTGGTCACCGGATCCATTCCTGAAAGCGGCTTCACCGCAACCGGGCAGGTGGGCTGAGGTACTTCGCCCAAGAGCAACCCGTGCGCGGTCAGAAAATCAATAATCGCATCGGCATCCTGTTCGGCCAGCGCCTGAGAGACATCCCGAGTACCCCTGAGCTCCACTGTCATGGCCACCAATGGGCAATCAAACCCTGCTTCGGGGAACTCAGCATCCAATGTGGCCCAGAAAGCCATCAGGCTGTCGTCAAATGAGTCGGCACCACTTTGCTCCGCCACCAACACGGTCTCTGCACCGAGCCGTGACGCCAAATCAACGGTCTCACGCTCTGCACTCGGAAATCCGTACACATGCGCCTCGGCCTCATCATCTGAGTGCAAATCCAATACCCAAGCGGCTTCGACCGCTCGCGACTGCAGCACCACCTGCAGCGCATCCACTGGCGACTCGGCAACACGGCCAGATAACGACTCCAGCCATAGGGCCCGCGCTGTGGCCCGATTGGTCTCTTTGTCGGCAGTCAAACGCCGTGCCATTTCCGTCATGACCTGCTCCGCACTGCGCGGCATCTGGCGGTTGAAGTTACGCCCACTGGACAAATCGATACGGCCCACATGGTGACCACGGAGCCACTGCGAACCACCGATTGGGTTCGCTTGGGTGATCACACGCACCGTGCACTGGATGCGCTTTTCAGCTTCGAGCTGCGTCAATTTTTCGACCAACTGGCCAGCCACTAAAATCGGTGGGCATTCGTCAGCATGCAATCCCGCTTGAATGGTCACCACCTCTGGACCCGATCCAAACGACATCTCGGTCACCGAGTAACTCACCCCGGATCCGAGCGCACTAACTGGGTGCCGGATCAAGGTCGCCATGGATTAGGCCTCAGGACGCATCGCTGGGAACAAGATCACATCACGAATGGAATGCTGCTCTGCCAAAAACATCACCAGCCGGTCGATACCAATGCCCTCACCGGCGGTCGGTGGCAAGCCATACTCAAGCGCACGGATGTAATCGTCGTCATAGAACATCGCTTCGTCGTCCCCGTCGGCTTTGGCTTCCACCTGAGCACGGAACCGCTCGGCCTGATCTTCCGCATCGTTTAACTCGCTGAAACCGTTGGCGAGTTCACGCCCACCAATGAAGAACTCAAATCGATCGGTGACAAACGGATCGGCATCGTTTCTCCGCGCCAACGGGCTGACCTCAGCTGGATAGGCCGTGATGAAGGTAGGCTGCATCAACTGATGCTCGGCAACCGCTTCAAAAATTTCGATCTGTACTTTACCAAGCCCTGCACTGTCTGGAATCTTCAAGTGCAATGCGGCTGCCAAAGCGCGCGCTTTTTCGAGATCATCCAAGATGGCTTCAGTGGCCTGATCGCAGTGCGCGAGAATCGCCTCCTTAACCGTCATTTGCTGAAACGGCTGACTTAAATCCACCGTCGCACCGTCTTCGAGGGTGAACGTCAGACGTCCACAAGCCGTCAGCGCCACCGTGCGCAACAACTCCTCAGTCAGCGCAATGAGGTCGTGGTAGTCGGCATAGGCCCAGTAAAACTCGAGCATCGTGAACTCGGGGTTATGCCGCGTCGAGAGTCCCTCGTTACGGAAGTTACGGTTGATTTCAAATACCCGCTCAAAACCACCCACAACCAAACGTTTGAGGAATAGTTCCGGTGCAATCCGCATGTACATATCCATGTCCAATGCGTTGTGGTGGGTGACAAAAGGCCGTGCTGCCGCACCACCAGGGATCACCTGCAACATCGGAGTTTCCACTTCCAAAAACGCACGGGACTCAAAGTACTGCCGGATGGCAGCGATGACCTTGGAGCGAATGGTGAAGACCCGTCGTGTGTCGTCGTTGGTCATTAAATCGACATAGCGCTGCCGATACCGCATTTCGGTATCGGTCAACCCCTTGTGCTTGTCTGGCAGGGGCCTGAGTGACTTGGTCAAGAGATGTATCTCGGTCAATTGCACTGACAATTCACCGGTGTTGGTTTTAAACAGAACACCCCGCCCACCAACGATATCGCCCAAATCCCAGGTTTTAAACTGCTCGTACACGCCCTCTGGTAGTCCGTCACCACGGGCATACAGCTGAATCCGCCCGCTGACATCCTGAATTGTCAGGAAACTCGCTTTGCCCATGATGCGACGAAGCATGATGCGACCACAGACGGCCACCTCAACTGCTTGTTCGGCTAAAGCTTCTTTCTCGAATGCGCCATGGCTTTTGATCAGCTCAGCTGCCAAGTGTGAGCGACGAAAATCATTGGGGAAGACCACTGGCTGTCGCTCCCGAATGGCAGCCAGCTTCTTGTAACGCTCAGCAATTAACTGGTTCTCATCCACCTCGGTCTCGGGTGCATTGGTGTGCTCTGTCATGACAGCCCCTGCTTTAAACTGGCTTCGATAAATGGGTCCAGGGCGCCATCTAAAACCGCTTGGGTATTGGATGTTTCCACGCCGGTGCGAAGATCTTTGATGCGACTTGAGTCCAGTACGTAGGACCGAATCTGGCTACCCCAACCAATGTCTGCTTTGGAATCTTCAAGCGCCTGTGCATCGGCACGCCGTGCTTCCATCTCACGCTCGTACAGCTTGGCACGCAACTGTTTCATCGCGAAGTCTTTGTTTTGATGTTGCGATCGCTGGCTTTGGCACTGCACCACCACTCCCGTCGGCTCGTGAGTGATACGCACCGCTGAGTCGGTTCGGTTGACGTGCTGACCACCGGCACCGGAGGCGCGGTAAGTGTCAATACGAAGATCCGAGGGATCGATTTCAATCTCCACGTTGTCATCGATCTCCGGCGACACAAAGACTGAGGAAAATGAGGTGTGACGGCGTGCACCCGAATCAAATGGGCTCTTGCGCACCAACCGGTGTACACCGGTTTCGGTGCGTAGCCAGCCAAAGGCATACTCACCCTGCACGTGGATGGTGGCGCTTTTAATTCCCGCAACTTCGCCATCAGAGACCTCGACCACATCAACTTTGAAGCCTTTTTTCTCCGCCCAACGCAAATACATTCGCAGCAACATGCTGGCCCAATCTTGTGCCTCGGTTCCACCTGAGCCCGCTTGGATATCGAGGTAGCAATGGTTGGCATCGGTCTCGCCGGAAAACATCCGCCGAAACTCCAGGCCAGCCACCAAGGACTCCAGTCGCTCGAGTTCTGCGTCAACCTCGGCCAATCCGTCCATGTCTTGCTCTTCAAGCAACAGATCGGTCAGCTCGCGTTGGTCACTGACACCGCTGTCTAATTCGTCAATGGTGTTGACCACCAACTCCAGACTGGCTCGCTCACGGCCCAGATTTTGCGCCTTGGTGGGATCATTCCAGACCGCAGGGTCCTCAAGCTCTAACTTGACTTCGTCGAGTCGCTCACGCTTGGTTGTGTAGTCAAAGATACCCCCTCAGCACGTCAGTACGCGCTTTCAGGTCGGCAATTAGGGCATTACGGGCGTTGGTTTCCATGGACAAACTCATGCTCTCGAAAAGGCCAGAATTCTACCGAATTCCGGCCCCGTCGTCTTCATGCGTTTTGCCCAAGTGGCGCTTCCATGTCTTCTGCCTCGCCAACCATGGGCGAGGACGGCAAATGCCGCTTCAATAGCGCCGCCAACAAAGGCGGTACAAAGAAGAGTGTCAGGACGGTCGACAGCAACAGTCCACTGAATACCACGATGCCAATACCGCGATACAACTCCGATCCGGCACCTGGGAAGATAATCAACGGTAACAAACCAAACAGACTGGTGGCTGTGGACATAAAAATTGGTCGAATCCGATTTTTCGTTGCCTCCAATACTGCATCTGTCACCGCCATCCGGTCGTGACGGATGTGCCACAGCGTTTGCTCCACCATCAAGATGGCGTTGTTAACAACCACACCGGTCAAGATCACAAAGCCCAGCATGGTCAGCATATCAAGGGGCTGTTCAACGAATTGATTGAGCAGCGACAACCCAATGATTCCGCCACTGGCAGCAATGGGTACAGTGACCAGAATGACCCAAGGCAACCAGAAACTCCGCAATAAGATGGTCAGCAACAAATAAATCACTGCAATCGCCATCAGTACATTGGCTTGCATCGCATCCCATGCTTTTGACAGCTCATCGGCGGCACCGGAAAGCTCCATCCTGACACCATTGGCACTGGTGCGGTTGAATGGGTCGACGATTTTTTCACGTACGATCCCAATCGCTGTCTCCAATGGGATGGATTCATGCAATCGCAGTTGAATGGTGATCGCTCGCTGGCCTGCCTTGCGGATAATTTGGTCAGGTGCCGACTCCAAGCTGATGTCAGCCACCTGGCCAATTTTGATCAGAGCACCATCTCGGGTCACGATGGGGATGTCCGCGATGTCCTCGAATTTCGATTGCTCTCGTGTCCCTGCCGTCAGAACCAATTCGATCAAATCACTTTCAAAGGGGATTTCTCGTACCCGGATACCGTCGTTGTAGACGTCGAGTGCTTGCGCAAACTCACGCGCTGAAATCCCAGCCCGCGCCAACAACTCGGTATTGGGCCGCACCACCACCTCAGGTCGACTGGCATTTTCTGAAGGCTGCACACGCACCTGATGTCCCGCTTGCCCGGGAAATAATTCGCGAACTGTTCGCGTCGCATCGCGCACGGCAGGCGCGACCGCATCAAAGCTCGGGCCCAAGACATCAATTAAGATCGCACGTGACCCACCCACCGAGCGCCCAAACAAGGACGCTTGTGTGACAAAGACCCTCGCACCAGGTGCGTTTGCGACAGGCTCTGTCAGAACCGGGATCAACTCCCGAATTCGATCTGCCTGTTCGGTCGCGGCTCCCGCAAAGGCACCGCCATTGAACGCAACAAAGAAAAATCGATCAATCGGCGGGCCGTTCTCTGGATTGGCATTTTCCCACAGCGGGCGCGCGACATCTTCCATCGATTGCGCAAAATCCAGAGTCGCCTCACGGGTGTACCCTGGCGGCACCGATATCCGTCCAAAGACAAAGTTCCGGTTGCCATCGGGCAGATAATCCAAAGGCGGCATCAGCGCGACCACTGTGACGATTGATGCGGCGATTAACACCACAACCATGGTCATTCCGCGGGCAGTGGACTGCACCACCCAACGACCGTAGTTCAACACCACGCCGTTAAACCACTGAGCCACGTCATCGACCAACGGAATTCTACGACCTGCACCAGGGGCATTCACCTCTTTCAAAACCTTGGAGGTCAAGGCTGGAATCACCGTTACCGAGACCAACACGGAGATCAACACCGAAACACTGATCGCCACGGCGATATCGCGGAACAACTGCCCAACCGGCAGATCTAAAATCAAAATTGGCACAAACACCACCACTGTGGTCAAAGCCGATCCGAGGATCGGCGCCCAAACCTGACGCGCACCCCAGTAGGCGGCTTTCACCAGTGGCACACCGCTTTGTCGTAGTCGGTAGATATTTTCCAGACTGACGATCGACGCATCCACCACCATGCCAACCGCAAAGGCCAAACCAGCCAGTGAGATCACATTGATCGAGAGCCCAAGTGCGCTGATCGCGACGAAGGTGCTCACAATAGACACCGGGATCGCAATCATCACCACAGCCGCTGGTACAAAAGCGCGTAGAAAAGTCAGTAGTACCGTGATCGCGAGCGCACCGCCCACCAAAATGTTGTTCTGAACCAAATCAAGCGATGAGCCGATGTAGATCGTCTCGTCATACACAATGCGTAAATCCAATCCGCGCTCGCTCAGAATTCCTGCATTCAACCGATCGATTTCGACCTTGAGTGCATCGAGCGTGGTCACCACATTGGTGGCCGGTTCTCTGAGGACTGCGAAGGTAATCGCCGGACGTCCATTGAGACGACGGAAACTGTCTGGTGTTTTGAAGCCCAGTTCAATCTCAGCCACGTCAGACAGTCGGATGACCGAGATTTGTCCGCCACGATTGTCAGCTCGGATCACCAAGTTGCGAGCTGTTTCCGGGGTGTAACTGATGGCCTCGGTGCGCAGAGTAAAACTGCGACGACCCTCAGTGATTTCACCCGCTGTTACTTCCGCGGTTGAGCTGCGAATCGCATCCGCGATCTCGGCCACCGAGAGCCCATATGAGGCCACACGATCCATGTCCAGCACCACACGGACTTCACGTTCCGCACCACCGCGCGCTGTCACTTCGGACACACCAGGAATGCGACTCAGTGGCTCGAGAATCAGGTCGTCCACAAAGTTGCCCAGAGTATCGATGTCGAGCTCGACACCGTCTTTCGCCACCATCGCCATACGAGCGATCGGACTGTCATCTGAATTTGAGGTGCGCACAGTTGGAGCCGAGGCGTCCGCAGGCAGATCAGACACACGAGACAATTGACTCAACAGCTTCACCAGTGCTGCATCCATGTCCTGTCCGACGGTGTAGGTCAGTGTCACACGCGCCGACCCACGCCGACTGTCACTTTCGACACTTTCCACACCGGTCAGTGCAGTCAACTCGCGCTCGAGCCGTAACACCACCTCACGCTCAACATCTTGTGGTGAGGCACCGGGCCAACTGACACGCACTTGCAAAATCGGTTTGTCGATATCCGGCGTCAACTGAATCGGAATAGTCCGCAATGAAGCGATACCGAACAATGTCATCGCGATCACGATGGCGAGCACGGCGATGGGGTGTGCTATCGCGGACCGAATGATGCTGTTCATGCTCCGGACTCCAACACGCGGACTTTCTGCCCTTTACGCAACCCATCCTGTCCCTGTATCACAATTTGATCGCCTGCCGTGACACCGCTGAGAATGGCAATGCGACCGGGCATGCCAGGGCCTAAGACCACAGACCGTGGCTCGGCCACGCCATCGACAACCACCACCACTCGGTGTCCGTCGCGGACTGGCATGATGGCGTCCTTGGCTACGGTGACCAGCTCAGATTGCGCACCAACAGGTAATTCCAAGGCGGCCGACTCACCGACCACCAAGGGAATCGTGGGCGGCGTAACAAACCGTAGACGGATACTGCGGCCACCGGTACGTGGATTCTGCTCAGCCAACAACGCACGGATCACCACATCAATAGGCTGGCCTCGCAATGACGCCGCCAGCGTTTGGCCTACTTGCAGTGACTCAAAGGCATCGGCGCGGACTTCAGCATCCAATTCCAAGCCATCGTCTGGCAAGATTTCAAACAGCGGATCTCCGGTGCGGACGTACTGGCCTTCATTCACAGATGCGGCAATGACACGACCACTGCGTTTTGCAGTGATGTTGGTCAACTTCAACCGGCGCCGCGCATCGGCTAATTGCAACTGCACATCTTTCAGATCAAATGCGGTCTTCACGCGACTACTGCGTGTTTGCAACCAATTTAGTTCGGCCTGCTCTTTCGCATCACGGGTCAATAAATCACGAGTATTTAAGCTCTCTGCCCGCGCCAACTGTTGCTCACGCAATCTGGTTTGATCAGTCAGCAGATCAAGAGAGTCTTGCAGATACGCCTCTCGCGCAGCCAAGGTCTCTACTTGCAACCGCACATTTTCAGACTCCAACGTCGCCAGTACGTCACCTGCAACAATGCGATCGCCGATTCGCGCCCGAACTGAGCGCACCGTCTCCGCAGTTTCAGCTGGGATCAATACCGTTTCCCGAGCGACCACGCGGGCCGTCAGTGCAGTGGTCCCTTGCACCGCCTCGATCCGCGCCAGATCCACAATCACCGGTGTTTCACGGCCGAATACCGAAGACGAGAGGAATAAAAAGACAAAGAACAGGTTGCGCATGGTGATCCTTACCGACGAAGCTTAACAAGCCACTATATGCAGTGCATCGTGGCGGTTGAAAAGGTTTATTTCACTTTTATAGGATAATTTTATGCAGTACCTGCACACGATGATCCGAATCAAGGACATGGATGCGTCTTTGCAATTTTATTGCGATGGCCTTGGGCTTCAGGAGACACGCCGGTACGAGAGTACCGAGGGTCGCTTCACTCTGGTCTTTCTCGCCGCGCCAAACGACTTGGATCGAGCGCGCGAAGACAAGGCTCCACTGATTGAATTGACCTACAACTGGGATCCAGAGGAATACACCGGTGGACGTAATTTCGGCCACTTGGCCTACGCTGTGGATGACATTTACGCCCTGTGTCAGCATCTGACCGAACAAGGCATCACCATTTTACGGCCACCTCGTGATGGCCGCATGGCCTTTATCCGAAGCCCTGATGATATCTCGATTGAGCTACTGCAACGTGGTGATCCATTACCACCAGCAGAGCCCTGGATATCGATGGCAAACACTGGCACGTGGTGAAATCCAACGCCTTTGGTACACTCGCCATTGGTTGAACAGAAATTAGGAAAACACGATGAATCTCAAAACATGGATCGCGGGCCTGGCCCTAGCCACATTCGCACACACCACGCTAGCAGCCGGCTTGCCTAACCCGCTGCGCATCGCCACAGAAGGTGCTTATCCTCCGTTCAATGGCGTCAGCGCCAGTGGCGAGTTGATCGGTTTTGACGTGGACATTGCCAACGCCCTGTGTGCTGAAATGAAAGCCAACTGTGAAATCGTTGCACAGGACTGGGACGGTATCATCCCGGCGTTAGTTGCGAACAAGTATGACGCCATCATCGCGTCCATGTCGATCACTGACGAGCGCAAGCAAACAATTGATTTTACAAATAAATATTACTCGAATTATCTGGCTGTAATTGCTCCACGCGATGGCGCCAAAGGACCCAATGACCTGGCTGGAAAAACCGTAGGTGCACAGCGGGCAACGCTGGCTGCGCAGTGGGCTGAAGACAACTTGATGGGTAAAGCAACCGTCAAGCTCTACGACACACAAACAGCAGCCTACGCAGATCTTGAAGCAGGTCGTGTCAATGCCATGGTTTCTGACATCTACCCAGCAATGGATTGGCTCGGTACTGTGCAGGGGTTTGTGTTAGCCGGCGACAAGATCGACATCAATGACGAAATCGGTATTGGTATCCGTCAAGGAGAGGCAGATCTCAAGGCCGCCTTCAATGCGGCGATCGATGCTATCCGTGCCAATGGCACCTATGCCAAGATCAATGCCAAGTACTTCTCGGCTGACATCTATTAAAGCCGATGCGCGGGGGCTTCGGCTCCCGCTGTCTTAATGGAGTCATTGCAAAAGCTCAGTTTGGGTTCGGCCGGTTGGGGAGACGATCTTCTGCTGGGCGCCCTGATGACGGTGTTGTTGGCTCTCGGTGCGTTACTCATCGGCATGCTGATTGCCGCCCTCCTCGCGGTGTTGAAAATTCAGCCAAACCGGCCACTGCGCGGCATCGCACATGGCATCACCTTGTTGTTTCGTGGCACACCTGAATTTCTGATTATCCTGGTCGTCTTCTTCGGTCTTGATCTGATCCTCAATGCGCTGCTGACAGCGCTATCGATTAATCTGATTGCGAGCACACCAAAGTATTGGGCCGGTGCGTTGGGTCTTGGTCTGATCTTCGGAGTGTATGCATCTGAGGTCTTAAAGGGTGCGTATCAGGCGGTGCAATCGGGACACATCGAAGCCGCTGCCAGCCTCGGGCTGACATCGTGGCAAACCTTGCAGCTGGTGCGAATCCCGTTGCTTTGGCGCTATGCGCTGCCCGGTCTGATGAATCTATGGCTGGTGCTGTTGAAAGACACCTCTCTGGTTGCCGTCATCGCCTTTGATGAGTTGTTGCGTACAGCCAAGGTTGCCGGGGAAACAGAACGCGAGCCATTTCTCTTTTTCCTTGCCGCAGCCTTTTTGTATCTCCTTATGACTTGGATCAGTGACCGTGCCCGCACTCGGATTGAAGCACGCGTTGCGCTAGTAGGACACAACTGATGCTGGAGGCATGGCTGACACAGATCCATTTTTGGTTCAAAGGCTGGCACTTTGCAGTCGGTGAGGCGGTGTGCGCACCGCTGACCGGAGTGCTTCCACAATCGGTTGCTCCGCACTGCCCACGACTGATCGATGGCCTCTTCACCACCTTTGAATTGGTGCTATTCGCGCTGGGCTTGGCTTTCCTTCTCGCCCGCTTTCTCACGCGCACGTTGCGACTGGGACCGCACTGGGCGCACCCGTTGATCCGCGCCTACGTGTATTTTTTCCAAGGCACTCCGCTCTTGATCCAACTGTGGCTCACCTATTATGGCTTAGCTCAGTTCGAATGGATCCGCGACAGTCAGGCGTGGATTTTCTTGAGTAGTGGCTGGTGGGTCGGCCTGATGGTGCTCACGCTTAACTCGGCCGCATACCAAACCAACATCCTGACAGGTGCGGTCAAGAATTTGCCTGACGGGCAATTCGAAGGTGCTGAATCTTTGGGTCTGACGGCGAGACAGAACTATCGGCACATTTTGTTCCCGCAAGCACTGCGCGCGTCCTGGCCTGCGTTGGCCAATGAAGCTGTTTTACTTCTAAAGGCAAGCGCCTTGGTCAGCACAATTACTGTTTACGACCTGATGGGGCATGCCCGAACGGTATTTTCACGCAGCTATGACTTGTGGGTTTATGGCAGNGCCGCTGTGTTGTACATCGTGTTGACTGCCTTGATCACACTGCTTGCATTTCTCATCCGACGCTATGCTTTTGCGGCACTGCCCAACGACCCTTGGTTTCAGCGTGCGCAAGGTCAGTTGCGGTAAGCTGCTTTCGCCTCAGCCTCATTGACTTCGATCACACCACCTGAGGCTGCATCCGCCTCGTGTTGTCTGATGTCACGGGCATCCCACGGATAGTCAACCCACACATCTTCAATGTCTTGGCCGACAAAAACATGTGTCACACAGTCGGGATATGCCGCTTTTTTCGGCTTCAATTTGTTGTGCATGACAAAGACACCGATCTCCGCCGGGTTCTCAACCATCAATTCACCGATCGCAAATGCCAGCGTGGTGCGCTCGTCATCCACTTCGTCGACTATTAGGACACGTTTGCCGGTGATCATGTGATTGACCCCTTCGACCCACTGCAGTTTGTGCGGCACGTCAGAGGGTGGTTCATCAGGGTGATATCGCGCCAAGGAAATCGCGATCAAAGGCTTTTCCACATAGGTCCGGAGAATCCGCGCGGGGATGAATCCACCGCCGCCTATCGCCAGAATGACGTCGAACTGAAAGTCACTGGCAATGATTTGCGCAGCACCTTGAGCAATGGTGTAGTGCAGGTCTGCGTAAGAGAACCGAAGACGGGTGCTCATGCTGTTTCTCCGAATGTAAACACGCAGGATATCACTGAGCAGGACTTGGATTCGAGCCCAGCAGAGCCGCGCGCGTTGTACGGAGCTCCTCGACCAACTGCAGAGCCTGATCACGAGTCTCAATTAGATACGCTTTTCTGGCTTCGTGGCTGTCCCCCTGTGGCCGAAATGCAAACAGCCAATCAGCGGTCTGTTGCAGCTGTGCGTCAAGTTGCACCTGTTGCATGCCGGCGAGAGTCTCGCGGATCTGCACCAAGTCATCGGTGATGCGCTTCAATTCATCCATTTGGTAGGTGATCTCATGAAAAAGTGTCTCCTCAATTTTTGATTCACTTTCCGGTAACACCATGGAAATCAACGAGCCCACCACCAGCGCCAAGCCAATAATGATGCCCATGCGACGAAACTGCATTCCTTGTCCCCTTACGCTTTGAGATAAGTGCGTTACACTAGCGGAAAACAATCCCACTACAAATTGGAAATCGTTTCTATGTCGAATGACCTCCGTGATGCAGCACTTGCATACCACCGCGCCGAGCCTGCTGGAAAGCTCGAAATCCAAGCCACAAAGCCCCTTGCTTCGCAACGCGATTTAGCACTGGCGTACAGCCCGGGCGTGGCCTATGCCTGCACAGAGATTGCCGAGGACCCAAACAAGGCAGCTGAGCTGACAGCACGTGGCAACATGGTCGCCGTGATTACCAACGGCACCGCAGTCCTTGGGCTTGGTGCCATCGGCCCGCTCGCCTCAAAGCCAGTGATGGAAGGCAAGGCGGTGTTGTTCAAGAAGTTTGCCAACATCAACTCGATCGACATTGAGGTGGATACCACTGACGTGGATCGTTTCTGTGATGTGGTCAGCGCGTTGGAACCGTCTTTTGGTGGCATTAACTTAGAAGATATCAAAGCCCCTGAGTGCTTTGAGATCGAATCACGCCTGCGTGAAAAGATGAATATCCCAGTCTTCCATGACGACCAGCACGGTACAGCCATTGTGGTCGGCGCCGGCATGCTGAATGCCATGCGCCTGCTTGGTAAAGACATGGGTGAAGTGAAACTGGTGTGCTCAGGAGCCGGTGCGGCTGCATTGGCATGCTTAAACATGCTGAAAAATTTAGGNGTCAAGCACGAAAATATTACTGTTTGCGATCAGCATGGCGTACTGCGTCCAGATCGCCCAGAGCCCATGGACAAGTACAAAGCACAGTACGCCAGAGAGACTCATCTGCGGACCATGAATGAGGCTTTGGTGGGNGCGGATGCGTTTTTGGGCCTTTCCGCCCCGGGCATCCTGACCCAAGAAGCAGTCAAAACCATGGCCGACCGGCCGGTGATTTTTGCACTCGCCAACCCGACGCCAGAAATCATGCCGGAATTGGTTAAAGAGGTGCGCCCAGATGCACTGATCGCAACCGGTCGTTCCGACTACCCCAACCAGGTCAACAACGTGCTGTGTTTCCCGTTTTTGTTCCGTGGTGCGCTCGATTGCGGTGCGACAGTCATTAACGAAGAGATGAAAGCTGCTTGTGCCGAGGCCATTGCCTCGATGGTGCATTCGCCACCTTCCGATGAAGTCTTGACGACGTATCAAGGTGAGCAGCTGACCTTTGGCGAAGAGTACCTAATTCCAAAGCCGTTCGACCCCCGTTTGATCATGGAAATCCCACCGTTGGTAGCAAAGGCTGCGCAAGCCTCCGGTGTCGCATTGCGTCCAATTGAGGACCTCGATGCCTACCGTGAAAACCTCAGTCGATTCGTATTCCGCTCCGGTATGCTAATGAAGCCAATGTTTGAAGCGGCACGTGCGCACAAACGCCGTTTGGTTTTAGCCGAGGGTGAAGGCGGTAAAATGCTGCAAGCTTGCCAGCTGATCGTGTCTGAAGGCTTGGCCGATGTGACCCTCGTGGGTCGGCCGCATGTGATCGATGAAAAGATTCAATCGATGGGCTTATCGATCCGTGCTGGAGTTGATTTCCAGGTGATTGATAACCTCGATGATGCCCAGGTGACACCGCTCGGTGAGGAATACCATCAATTGATGGCACGCCGTGGCATGACACCGAAAGCCGCGCAAACGCGGGTGCGTGCGAATACCACGGTGGTCGCCTCGATGCTGTTGCACCGTGGTGATGCCGATGCAATGTTGTGCGGGACCTTTGGCAGCTTCAGCAAGCACCTGCAGCTGACCGACGAAATCCTCGGCCGTAAGGACAACTCACCGGTGGTAGGCGCATTGACAGTATTGATCCTGCCACAGGGCACCCTGTTCCTGACCGACACCCACGTCAACGCAGATCCCACAGCCGAGCAATTGTGTGAACTGGCCAAGTTGGCAGCTGATGAAATCCGCCGCTTTGGTATACAACCGAAGGCCGCCTTCTTGTCGCACTCGAATTTCGGCTCAGCGCAAACAGAAAGCGCGAAGAAAGTGCGTGAAGCCACAGCACTCTTCATGGACCGGTATCCAGACATCGAAGCCGATGGTGAAATGCATGCCGACGCGGCGCTTGATGAAAAGGTCCGCGCTGACTTGTACCCCGAGAACCGTTTGTCAGGACCTGCGAACCTGCTGGTGTGTCCAAATCTGGATTCCGCCAACATCGCACGTAATCTACTGAAAATGCTCGGTGGCGGTGTGACCGTTGGGCCATTACTACTTGGCTTAGCCAAAGAAGCACACGTCGCGGCAGCATCCAACACGCCGCGCGGCATCTACAACATGGCGGCGGTCGCTCTGGCGAACGTTAACCGCGCCGACAGCTAAGACCGCTCGCGTCTGGAGGCCTTTGGTCTCCAGACGCGTTTCATGACGCTGTGGCTGGCGTCAATTGAGTCGACAGTTGTTCCTTGATAGGCAAATGCACCACAGCTGCAGCAATTCCCAACGCAATGGAAATCCACCACACCAGATCATAGTCTCCATGGATCTCGTACAATAGACCCGCCATCCACGCACCTAAAAATGCACCCAATTGGTGACTGAAAAATACGATCCCAAACAGCATGCCAACAAACTTGGGGCCAAACAGAATTGCCACAATCGAATTGGTGCCAGGAACGGTCGATAACCACAGCAAACCAAACACTGCAGTGAAGAGATACAACGTCCACTCAGTCACAGGAAACGCCATAAACACAACGATTGCGACCGCACGCAGGCCGTAGATTGCACTCAAAATATAGCGATGGGGAATCCGACCACCCATCCATCCCGCGACCAGGGACCCGACCATATTAAAGAGCCCGATCAAAGCCAATCCAAATGCCCCAGCCTCAGCAGTCAGACCACAACTGATGGCGAAATTAGGCAGGTGCGTGGCAATAAATGCAACATGGAATCCACACACAAAAAAGCCTGCAGTGAGCAGTAAAAATCCACGTTCACGACTGGCGCAGCGCAGTACCTCGGTCAGTTGTAAATCCACCGGACCGGGCCCAGGAGTGGCTGCTGGCGCCAACATCGGTGTCGCCAAACCGAGCGTTGAGATGGCCACCACCAACATCAATGCCATCGCAATCCAGATCGCAAAGTGCCAGCCACCTAGTGTTACTAAATCCTGTGCGATTAAGACCATGGCAAACATGCCAAAGGATCCGATTGAGCTACCGATCCCTTGAAACATCGATCGCCTCTCAGGCGGTGTGCGTTTGACGATGGCACCCAGGACCACTGGGAAACCGACACCAGCCAGAGCGGCCCCCACCAAGATACCGAGCCCAAAATTAAACCACAGCAATTGTTCGGTGAGGTTCATCAACAACAGGCCACTCATGGCCAGGATAGATGCGCCAAGCATCACAGGAATCGGTCCATGCTTGTCCGACAACGCGCCGGCAACCGGCTGTGCGGCACCCCACATCAAATTCATCAAGGCAAAGCCAAAACCAAGCCCCGCAATACTCCAACCGGTGTCCTGGGCCACGGGCGCCAACAAGACCCCCATCGCTTGCCGAAGACCTAACATGATCGACAGCGCCAAACCACCGAAAATCAGAGCCAACACGGCCGGACGAAGCGAGGGTGAAAGAGCGCTCATAGATGAATCCTTACGGTACGTCTCATGGATTACCCAACTCGCGCACTAAAAAGTCAATGAAAACGCGCGTTTTCAGGGGCAGGTGGCGGCCATGAGGGAAGACCGCGTATAACTTGCGCTCGGGGTAGATCTGGTATTCGGGGAGCACTTCGCGCAAGCGGCCATCTGCCAACTCAGTCTCCACCATGAACCGGGGCAATGCAATTAAGCCTTGGCCAGCCCGCGCAAAGGACACCATCATTTGGTCGCTGTTGGTGGAAATTTTCGCTTCAGTGGGCACCGGGATCGGCACACCGTCTTTTGCAAGAATCAGCTTCGCGTTAGTACGTTCAGTGGCATAGTGGATAAAGGGGATCCGGCTGAGTTGGCTTGGATCGGAGGGCATGCCGTATTCAGCCAATAAAATTGGCGCACCAACGAGCACCATTGGCACATCCGCCAAGCGTCTGGCGATCAATGACGAGTCCTCCAAATGCCCAATACGAATCGCCACATCAAACCCTTCGGCCACCAAATCAACGAAGCGATCACTCAACTCAATGTGCAAATTGACGTCTGGATAATTCGTTACAAACAACGTCAGAGGTTCACGCAACACACGTTGCGCCAAGGCCACAGGGGCCGACACGCGCAACGAGCCCTCGGGCTTGGCTTTGCGGCCCGCGAGCATCTCACCCACTTCTTCGATGCCCTCGACTAAGGGGGCTGAACGTTCAAACAGGAACGAGCCCTCATCGGTCAGGCTCAGTTGTCGAGTGGTGCGATGAAATAAACGCACACCCAGATCCGACTCCAGACGTTGCACCTGCTTACTCACCGCAGATCCGGTCATTCCGAGCCGCCGTGCTGCCTCAGCAAAACTACCATGACGCGCGACGGCGACAAAAATGGGCACTCGTGACAATCGGTCCATACATTCTCCTCGGTCAAGGTGGCACCTGGAACTCCGCTCCGAGCGCAATTCATTCTATTTCGGAATTAAATTCAGTCTATTTTCCACTATTTCAATCCATAAAAGAATCTATATCGTGAGATTGTTCATTCATTAACGGAGATATTCCCATGCAACAGACCGAATTGGCTCACACCTTGTTACGCATCAGCTACGGCATGATCCTTTTTGCCCACGGCTATCTGTTGAAGGTACAGACCTTCACAATTGCCGGCACCGTCGGATTTTTTGAAAGTCTCGGATTACCTGCGATCGCAGCTTATCTGGTGATTTTTGGCGAAGTGATTGGTGGGCTGGCCTTGATCTTTGGCCTGTTTACCCGTCTCGCAGCCTGGTTGAGTTTGCCCATCATGCTCGGTGCGATCTGGCCACACGTTGGTAATGGCTGGGTGTTCTCAGCACAAGGCGGCGGCTGGGAGTTCCCCGCGATCCTCGCAGTCATGGCGATCGTGATTGGGCTGGCAGGTCCTGGACGCTGGGCGCTGGATCACCATCCGAGTCTGGTTGCGCTGCGGCGTCGGTCCGAGCCCGAAGCATCTGCTGCCGTCTGATCTAGGGTGTGATCGTCTGGCCATCCCAGGCGATCACTTCGCCGCTGCGCTCTGGGGTCAATTGCTCCAATACCTGCCACAAAAAACCAGCCGACTGTTCCGCAGTGAACAGCTTGTCTGACGGCACCCCTGATTGAAACGGCTTAGACAACGCGGTATCGACTGTACCGGGATGCAAGCCCACCACCACCGACTGCGGATTGGTGCGCTTCAATTCCAGACTTAAATTCTTCGTCAACATGTTTTGCGCCGCTTTGCTGGCGCGGTAACTGTGCCAACCACCCAACCCATTGTCACCAATTGAACCAACCCGTGCGGAGAGCGTCGCGACCCGCAGCCGCTCTCGGTGTTTTAGCAGTGGGGCAAGCGCTGCGTACCATAGAAAGGGCCCAAAACAATTCACGGCAAACACCTGCTCGAGAGCCGATCGATTCAGATCAGCGAGCTTTTTCTCAGGCGCCACACCCTGCTGTGCATCCTTCAACAACCCAGCGGTTGTTAACACAAGGTGCAGTCGATCGGTCAGATCCGCCACCTCGCGACTCGCCTTGGCAATTGAGGCATCTGCACACAGATCAAGCGCGACAACATGCACTCGGGGATCGTTGCACACCAGTTGATCAGGGTGCCTTGAGGTAACAACAACCTGATCAAATTGATCGGACGCGAGAACCTGATCCAATAACGCTCGACCAATCCCACCGCTGCCGCCCTGAATCAACGCAGTCTGCATTCTCACCACCGAAACAAACGGGTACTGGCCAACATACCCACCATACATACAGCCACCAACACCCCAAGATGCGGCAAAATCTCAAGCAGCCCTGCATTGTCCAACATCACTGCGCGCGCTGCCTCCAGCACATGAGTCAATGGCAGCGCCTGGGCAATCCATTGCACCCACTGTGGACTGCCGTCGAGTGAAAACCACACACCCGACAACAACAGCATCGGAAAGGTAATGGCATTGAGCAATCCGTCTGCAAATTCTTTACTTTCAGTGCGACATGCAATGGCCAAACCCAGTGTGATCATCGACAGCGCGCCAAGAACCGCCACCAAAAATAACAGCCCCACACTACCAACCATCTTGTAGTCCAGAAACAGATGTGTCCCGGTGAACACAATGGCACTGGCCGACAAAGTGACCAACAATCTGGAAATGATCTGTGCTGAGAGAAACTCGTATTTACGTAAGGGCGTGGCTTTCAGTCGCCGCAAATACCCTGACTGTCTGTAGCGCACCACGACGTAGCCCACCCCCCACAGCGCGCTGTACATCATGTTCATGCCAAGGATTCCAGGGACAACCCAATCGACATAGCGGATCGCCTCGCCGTCAGTCTGGCCGCGGGTTAACGGCCGGTCCTCGGTGTAAACCAATAGACGTTCCAAAATAGCGCCAGCAGCCGAGTTGCCATTGACCCAATACTGCACCGCCTGTGCATCGGCCTTTAACACCAGATCCGTTTGCTGCCGCGACAACCGCTCAAGTGCCCTTGGCTCGGCTGCAGAAATGGTTTCGATTCCAGGAAAGGCGAGCATTGCAGGCGCCTCACCATCAATCAAAGTAACTGAAAAGAGCGCCCGCGGTGGCCCAGAGAACACCACGGCCAAAGCCATCACAATCAATACAGGGAACAAAAGGTTCCAACCGAAACTGGCGCGGTCACGAAGATATTCCAGATTCCTGGCATGCAACACCGCCACAATGCGGCGCAAAGAGGCGTGGATTCCTTTCAAGCGACCACCTCTGCGGTTTTGACCAGTGTTTCTCCGGTTAAATTTAAAAACAGCGTATCAAGATCGGCGACGCCGGCATCGGCAATCAATTGCTGGGGAGTGCCCTCAAGCAAGGTGCGCCCGTGAGACAAGATCACTAACTCATCACAGAGCACTTCCGCCTCTTCCATGTAGTGGGTGGTCAAGATGAGCGTCCGTCCTTCGGATTTCAAGCGCATCACCACATCCCAAAGATCTCGTCGCGAGCGCGGATCAAGCCCGGTTGTAGGCTCGTCAAGAAAGACAATTTCTGGGTTATGGACCAACGCCATCGCCAACAACAATCGCTGCCGTTGTCCGCCGGAAAGCCGCCGTGCATCGCGGCGAATAAATTCACCCAGACGAAATGTTTCGACCAACTGCTCAATAGGAATGGTGCTGTCATAGAGCTTCGAAAACAGAGTTAGATTGTCATATGGGGTCAGATGATCTTGCAGTGCAGTCGCCTGAAACTGAATGCCAATTCGCTCCTGATAATCCGAAGGCAAGGGCCCTCCTTGATAACGCACCTCGCCGGCACTGGGTAGCTCCATGCCCTCAAGCATCGCCAGGGTGGTGGTTTTCCCTGCCCCATTGGGGCCCAACAGACCGAAACACTGGCCGGTGCGAATCCGAAAATCGAGGCCATCAACCGCCACCACATCATCGAATGATTTTTTTAATCCTGAGACTTCAAGAATCCAGTCAGACATACGCGATCCAATGCGCTGGGGGCTGCCCACCCAAGAAGGCGGTGGCCTCTCGACCGGTGGACTTCACCAAAGCGGCATGATCCGCCAACACCGACTCGCTGATCCGTACCGAGGGTCCGCTGACACTCAAAGCACAAATCGGAAAACCCACTTCGTTAAATACTGGTGCGGCGACACAGCACATCGCCTCCAGATGCTCTTCTCGATCAAATGCGCAGCCGGCTGCCACAATGCCCTGAGCCTCTTGCAACAATGCCTCTCGACTGGTCAGTGTCTGTGCTGTCAGCGCCGGAAATTCCATCTCAGTCACCAATCCATCGCGCTCTTCCGCTGACAAACCAGCGAACAATGCCTTACCTGCACCCGAGGCATGCAAAGGAGCCAGACTGCCCAAGGGTGCGACCATACGCATCATCTTGGTGCTCTCCACTTGTGACACAAACAAGGCGCGGCCGCCCGAGAGAATCGCCAGATTGACTGTCTCGCCAGTCTGCACCGACAATTCCACCATTAAGGGCCGCAGCAGCGTCACATAGTCACGCGCTCGCACAAAGGCATTGCCAATCCGAAACCCACTGACACCGATACGCCAGCGCCCCGTTTCCGGATCGACCGATAAAAACTTCTGTGACTCAAGCGTGGCCAACAGACGATGCACAGTTGAGGGCGCCAGATCAGTGGCCTCCGCGATCTCCACCAGAGTCAAGCCGCGTCGACTGTCGGCACAGGCGGTGAGAATCGAGAGCCCGCGAATCAGCGTTTTCGATTGGCCCCCATGGTCTTCAGACATGCACCATTCCTTCTGTTATGACCTCTCCATGGCGGAGAGTGAGTGAGACTTCAAGCCCACGGTAGGTGTTGATTGCCAGATGGTATACACAACCTAACCAATCCCCTTGTGCCACAGGAGCCGGTGCACCGGACAGTTGTGAGCCGAACCACACGGCATCCACTTCGGTCTGCTCGGTGCGCAAACGCAATCGCAGATGTGTCCGGTCTGAGCCAATTACAGTCGCGCGCAGGACCTCAAATACCCCTTCAAACAGCGGCTCTTCAAATCCTCGGCCATAGGGTGCGAGAAGGCTCAATGCCTCGACACGATCGAGTTGAAATTCTTCAGGTAACAAGGTGCCATCGGTTTCAAATCGCACATGGGCTGGCATGTCGGGGTAATGACTTTCCAGTGCCACCTCAAGCCCTGAATGCAATGTTTTCAACTCCTCACGGACGATGGTCATACCACAGGCACCCACATGCCCACCGTAACGAATGAAAATACCCGGGGCATTTTCGGCTACGTGGTCCAATAACCTCTTGGCATCGACACCAGGAATTGAGCGCATCGAACCGGTGAGGGTATCCGGCGTCATCCCCGGAGTCAGCACCACCGCGGGACGGCCTGTCGCCTCCACCAATCGACTGGCGACGATCCCTTGCACACCGGAGTGGCCGTCATCAATCGCCACCACCACTGTTTTGGTACCGCGTAAAGCCTGCCTTTCCGCCACTGGCCTGGCATGTTCCACCATCTGTTTTTCGATTTGACGGCGGGTCAGGTTGTCATTGTCCAGATCGGCATAGGCGGCGGCAGCTGTTGCACGGTCGGTCGCAACCAGGAATTCAAACCCACGCATCGAGTGATCGATGCGGCCACGGGCATTGAGGCGCGGTGCAAGCTGAAACGCCAAAAGGCTGGCGGTAATGTCCCGGCTTGAACGCGCGAGCTTCTCTAGCGCGACCACCCAACAGGGTCGCGTCGCTCGGCGATCAATGACAGTCCGGCACGAACCACCGACCGGTTGATCTCGCTGGCGCCTAAAGAGACACAATCAGCCACTGTTCCTAAAGCGACATAGTCCAATAGATCGCCGAGCTTCTGCGTTTGTGCCGTAAGGACTCCGTGCTCTTGTAATCGTCCACGCAACGCGGACATGACAAGCCATGACACCATGCAGCCGGCAATGGCTTTGTCTGGGTAAGTACAATCAGCGCGGTTGGGGTTTACTACTGCATAGGCACTGGGTGGCGGCCCACTGGCAGCCACTTGGTGGTGGTCTGTGACGACCACATCAATGCCGGCGTCTTTAAGCCGGGCAATCTGCTCCTCGTCTGAGGATCCGCAGTCTGCCGAGATCACCAGTGTCGGCCGCACCTCGGCATCCAGCATGCGGTCGACCAACAATGGACTGATGCCATAGCCTTCTTCAAGCCGGTGACCGATCCAATGACTGATCCGTGCAGGCGCCACAGAAAATCGCTGTAAGGCTTCGCTCAGAACAGCGTGTGAGGTCAATCCATCGGCATCATAGTCGGTCAAAATACCGATGTGCTCACCGCCGGAGATCGCGGTGACCAAACGATCTACCGCCTGGTCCATGTCAATCAGGTGATGCGGAGGTGGAATATTGGCAAGACGCGGTTCAAGAATCACATCAAGGTCGGTATCCGCTCCGACTCGACCGGCCACAATACGCGCCAATACCGGGCTAAGCCCCCGAGCCCGCGCTTCGGCGAAAACTGCTGAATCCAGTGTGCGAGAGCTCTGCATCACCCCATAACTGATCGGACGAACTGCTGTACCTGCGGCAATTCATTGGCCAACACGGTGTAGCGTTCTTCGCGAGTCAATAGGTCCGCCATATCCGCTGGTAAGGCCACCTCATCGAATCCTGCCTGCTGCACTGCTTCGGCAAATTTTGCTGGGTGCGCAGTAGCCAATACCACCTTGGTCATCTCCGCCGGAGTGACCTGCAGCGCATCGACCGCGGTGGCTGTGTGCGGATCGAGTAACTCACCGGTCTGCTCAAACACAGCGCGAATGGTGGCGCAGGTCTGCGCATCATCCACAGCATGCGCTGAAAACAGTGCGCGGGCTCGCTCAACAACTGCATCAGGCAGCACCACTGCACCACTTTGGAAGTCAGCCATTACCTGTGCCAACCTCGCACCATCACGCTGGTGCAAATCGAATAACAATCGCTCGAAGTTGGAACTGACAACAATGTCCATCGAAGGTGACAGCGTCTTCAACAGTGGCTTCCGCGACAAATCACCCGCCAATCCACGAACCAATGCGTCGTTGGCGTTGGTAGCGACAGTAAAGTGCGCAATTGGGAATCCCATTTGCCGCGCCATGTAACCGCCATAGACATCACCAAAGTTGGCTGAAGGCACACTGAATGCGATGGGACGATCAAGCGCACCTAAACGCAAACCGGCATAGATGTAGTACACGGTCTGCGCCATGATCCGCGCCAGGTTAATCGAGTTCACCGCCAACAAGCGATTCGGCGCGACAAAGCCCTGATCCATAAACGAGGCTTTAACGATCGCTTGGCAATCGTCAAAGTTGCCCTCCACAGCAACGTTGTGCACATTCTCAGACAACACCGTAGTCATCTGCCGCCGCTGCACCTCGCTGACCCGCTGGTATGGGTGCAAAATCACCACATCAAGGTGCTCAGAATGACGCGCTCCCTCAATGGCGGCTGACCCGGTATCGCCCGAAGTCGCACCCATGACCACACCGCGCTCACCGCGCTCAGCCAGAAAATAATCCAGCAAGCGACCTAACAACTGCAGGGCAAAGTCTTTAAATGCCAGCGTAGGCCCGTGGAATAGTTCCAACAACCAGGTGTCATGGGTCAATTGTTTGCTTGGTGCCACGGCACTGTGGCGAAACGAACCATAGGCATCACGTACCATTCGCTCAAAAGTCGCCCGTGGCATCGATCCCTCAACAAAGGGCCACATCACCTCAATAGCGAGTGCGTCATAGGGTAGGTGTTGCCACGATCGAAAGGTCTTCTCAGAGATCTGCGGCATCGTCTCAGGGACATAGAGGCCTCCATCAGAAGCCAAGCCAGTCAGCACCACCTCATCGAAGTTCAAAACCGGGGCGGATCCACGTGTCGATACAAATCTCACAGTACGCCTCCAAGGGTCTCCACACGCAATACCACAGGCTCACCCACCACCGCACTAGCGCCCGAAATTGTCCGAAGAGCAGCCATCAGATCCCGTTCAATCACGGCATGGGTCAGCAAAATCAACGCCACTGCCTCGCCCTCAACACCGTCCTTCTGGATCACACTCTCAAGCGACACGCGATGATCAGCCAGTACGCGGGTAATCTCTGCCAACACGCCGATTTCATCGCGCACCATCAGCCGCACATAGAATGGGCACCGTGTGGCTTCGATCGGTAAAATTGGTAAATCGTTCAACTGGTTCGGCTGGAATGCCAAATGCGGCACCCGATTGGTGGGGTCTGCGGTCAAGACACGCGCGACGTCCACCAAATCTGCCACCACTGCACTGGCAGTTGGCAATGAGCCTGCGCCAGGTCCATTGAGCAAGGTAGAACCCACCGCATCACCATGGATCTGCACCGCGTTCATGACACCATTGACGTTGGCCAGCAACTCAGTTTCAGCGATCAATGTGGGATGCACACGCAACTCCACACCCTGCTCAGTGCGACGGGCGATCCCCAGATGTTTGATGCGGTAGCCAAGCTCTTCAGCGTAATCAATGTCGTCCAGATCAATGCTGGAAATTCCTTGGGTGTAGACCGCCTCAAAGTTCAGCGGAATTCCAAAGGCAATTGACGCCAAGATGGCCAACTTGTGCGCTGCATCGATGCCTTCCACGTCGAAGGTTGGATCGGCCTCGGCGTAGCCAAGCGCTTGTGCCTCAGTCAACACGTCAGCAAACGCGCGCCCATCCTCACGCATCGCAGTCAGAATAAAGTTACCGGTGCCATTAATGATCCCAGCCAACCAGTGAATTTGATTCGCGGCAAGACCCTCACGGATCGCCTTAATCACTGGAATACCGCCTGCAACAGCCGCTTCAAACGCAATCGTGACACCCTTGGCTTGTGCCCGTTCGAACAACTGATTGCCATGTTCTGCGATCAGTGCCTTGTTCGCCGTCACCACATGTTTACCCGAATCGATCGCCGCCTCGATCAGCTCACGAGCGTAATCGGTACCACCAATCAACTCGACAAACACATCCACAGACGGATCTGTAGCCACTGCCATGAGGTCGCGAGACACGCGGAGCCCGCTTAAATCCACGCCGTCTCGATCCCGGCGCGCACCCACATGGGTGACTTCGATTTCACGACCGATGCGACGGGCCAATTCCTGACGATTGTTTGCCAACACCTGAAGCGTGCCCTGTGCGACGGTGCCAAGGCCTGCAAGGCCAACTGAAATGGGTTTCAACGTGTCTTCCTTACGCGTGCTGTGCGGCAGTTTCGTGCGCCCGAAACATCCGTTTGATGTTGCGAAGCGCCTGCCGTGTCCGGTGTTCATTTTCAATTAACGCAAAGCGCACGTGGTCATCGCCGTATTGGCCAAAACCAATTCCTGGGCTGACCGCAACCTGCGCTTCTGTGATGAGCATCTTGGCGAATTCCAATGAGCCAAGATGTGCAAACTGCTCTGGAATTTTTGCCCATACAAACATCGTGGCCTTTGGCTTAGTCACTGGCCAACCGAGTGCATCGAGGCCCTCACACAGCACATCACGACGCGACTGGTACATATCACGTATCTCGTTTACGCAGTCTTGGTCGCCCTCCAAAGCAGCAATGGCGGCCACCTGGATCGGTGTGAAGGTGCCGTAATCCAAATAGGATTTGATGCGCGCAAGCGCACCAATCAGCTCGGGGTTACCGGCCGCAAAGCCAACTCGCCAGCCCGGCATGTTGTAGCTTTTAGACAGCGAGAAAAATTCAACTGCGATGTCTTTTGCGCCTTTCACCTGCAAAATAGATGGAGCCACATAGCCATCAAAAACAATGTCTGCGTAGGCCAGATCTTGGACCACCCAAATGTTGTGCTCTCGCGCGATCTCGACGACTTTCTCAAAGAAATCAAGCTCAACGCAGGCAGCCGTTGGATTGGCCGGGAAATTCAGCACCAACATCTTCGGCCGTGGCCATGAGTTCTCAATTGCTTTTAACAGCTCGCCAAAGAAATCCTCACCCGGCACCATCGGCACGTGGCGGATATCCGCACCGGCAATAACAAAACCATACGGATGGATGGGATACGCTGGGTTAGGCACCAAGACCGCGTCACCTGGACCTAGGGTCGCCATCGCCAAATGCGCGAGACCCTCCTTTGAGCCGATGGTGGTGATCACCTCGGTTTCAGGGTTCAAATCGACGTTGTAGCGGGTCTTATACCAGTTCGCCATGGCCCGACGGAGACGTGGAATACCCTTCGACTGTGAATACCGGTGGGTGTCCTCACGATTTGCCGTGTCCACCAGTTTTTTGACGATATGCGGGGGTGTCGGTTGGTCTGGATTTCCCATCGAGAAATCGATCACATCCTCACCCGCCGCGCGCGCCCGTTGGCGCATTTCGCCAATGACGTTAAAGACATAAGGGGGCAAACGCTCAATACGCGGAAATTTTGTGTCCAAGGTCCATTACTCGATCAAATTGATAACACCGCAGTGTAGCTCAAGAGCCTGCGGGATTCATGCGCTTCAGCAGTTCAGGCCAAGGCGCATAACCTGGCTGCATCGCCCCGTCTTCAAAGATCAGTGTCGGGGTCCCGGTGATCCCGAGCTGCTGCCCCAATTGGAACTGCTCAGAAACTGCGTTGGAACAGGTCAAAGGCTCAGGGGTTTGACCTGCTTTCGCAGCGGTCATGGCTTCTTGCGGATTGGCCGCACAAACCACCGACACGTATTTATTGTAGGACTCGGAGCCAACACCGGCGCGCGGGAAGGCCGCATAGCGCACCTCGACACCATTTTCTAGCAAGGACTCAATTTCAGAATGCAATTTACGGCAATAACCGCAATCGATATCAGTGAACACCAGTAACCGGTGCTTGACTGGGCCGGTCGGTGAAAAAATCACCAGATCCTCGTCATTAAGCGTCGACAACATCGCTTGGCGATCTTCACTGCGCCCGGCATCGGTGAGATTACGCACCCGGCCAACTCCGATTTCATACAGATCGCCCGCCACAAAATGGGTACCCTCTGGGTTGGTATAGATGCGCTCACCACTGCCCAGTCGGACCTCAAAAAAGGGCGCGCCGGCTACTTCGGTGATGGATTCGATCTGAATCGACGGGCTGATGCCTTCAATGGCATCCCGAATGCGGCCCTCATCTGCAGTCGCAGCCAGTGAGAGAACCGATAATATGCCGATGATCCAACGCATGTTTGCCTCCTCTGTCTCAGAGCTGATTGTAGCTTATGCGCGGGGGTGATGTGCGCTGTGCAATTGTTTTAATCGCTCGCGTGCAACGTGGGTGTAGATCTGCGTGGTGGAAAGGTCTTCATGGCCCAACAGCAGCTGCACAACACGTAAATCGGCACCATGATTTACCAGGTGCGTCGCAAACGCATGTCGCAGTGTGTGCGGACTCAAATCCACCGCAATGTCTGCTTGACGCGCCCAGTGCTTGATCCGGTGCCAGAAGGTTTGTCGTGTCATCGGTGCGCCAGTGCGTCCAGGGAACACGGTCTGGCCTCGCGGATCAGGCAATTCAGGTCGCACCTCCAACAAATACCGCTCAAGCCAATCCCTGGCTGTCTCGCCTAAGGGCACCAACCGCTCCTTTTGCCCCTTGCCGATTACCCGAACCACCCCTTGCTCCATTCCCAAATTGTGCCGACTCAGTTGGCAAAGCTCCGTCACTCTTAAGCCAGACGCGTAAAGCACCTCAAGCATGGTACGGTCACGCAAGCCAATCGGTGTGCCCACATCTGGGGCGTCGAGAAGCCGGCTGACATCATTTTCGCTGAGTGTTTTCGGTAACAATCGGCCTTTTGCGGGCCGAGAAATCCGCGCCATCGGATCGTCCTCCCGCACGCGGATGCGAACCAGGTACTTATAAAAGCCGTGTAAGGCTGAGAGCTTACGTTGAATGGAGGTGGTGGCGAGGCCGCTGGCAAATAGGTCACCAACCCAGCCATTAAGATCCGCCTCAGACAGAGTAGCCATGGTTTTACCGAGATTTAAGGCAAACTGCTCGGCGCCCATCAAATCGATTCGATAGGCGCTTAGCGTGGTCTCGGACAAGCCGCGCTCTAGGTAAAGTGCGTCGAGATACTCATCCAGTGTGGATCGTGTTGTCATGGTCGAAAAGACTAGCACGACGCAGGGACAACCCAGAGCAGGGTTGTGCTATTTTCTCGCCGCGGGCATCCAATGAGCGACTGAATCGATGCAGTGAAACCGTGTGACCTTCCCTCGCAAGAGGCATAAAAAAACCGGCGCCAAAACGCCGGCTTTCCGCTGCTTCTGACAGACCGCTCAAGACAATCTGCCGGATATCAAGCCCTTCAATACAACCTAAGACGGTTACTTGGTATCGAGCTTCTCTTTGATACGTGCCGCTTTACCTGACAACTCGCGCAAGTGATACAGCTTGGCTTTACGCACGTCACCCCGGCGCTTCACAGTGATCGAGTCGATCAACGGCGAATGCAACTGGAACGTCCGCTCCACGCCCACACCGTGGGAAATTTTACGTACGATAAAGCTCGAGTGCAGACCACGATTGGACTTCGCAATCACGACGCCTTCATAAGCCTGAAGTCGCTCACGCGTACCTTCCTTGACCTTCACCTGAATCACAACCGTGTCACCGGGCGCGAACGCAGGGATTTCTGTCTTCATTTGTTCTTGGTTGATCGCTTCGATGATCGGATTCATGCTCACGACTTTGACTCCCTAATAAATTCCTGTAACAAATCACGGTCTGTATCAGACAGCGTTTGCCGCTCCAATAACTCAGGCCGACGCAACCACGTCCGCCCCAAGGCCTGCTTCCGGCGCCAACGTGCAATCTGTCCATGATGGCCGCTTAACAACACATCCGGTACCCGCTGGCCCGCAATCTCTTCGGGTCGAGTAAAGTGTGGACAATCCAACAATCCATCACTGAATGAGTCTGCCTCGGCACTGCCGGAGTGACCCAATACTCCTGGAACCAATCGCCCCACTGCATCCAACAATGCAATGGCTGCCGGCTCCCCCCCTGAGAGCACAAAGTCTCCCAGTGAAATCTCTCGATCGATGTCCAGTGTGATCACTCGCTCATCGATCCCTTCATACCGTCCAGCGACCAGAATCACTTCAGGCCAGCTGGCAATCTCTGCCACCAACGACTGCGTTAGTGGCTCGCCCTGTGGGCTCAAGTACACCACAGGCGCGCTAGGCAATGCGGCCCGCGCTTCGGCGATGGATGCGCGCAGTGTTTCCACTTTCATCAGCATCCCGGGACCACCGCCGTAGGGTCGGTCGTCCACTGTCTTGTGCACATCGCAGGCATGCTCCCTTGGGTTGAAACTGATCAACTCCAAGCGACGGTCGCTCAAACCGCGACCAATCACGCCATGGCTGAGTGCATCCTCGACCATCGCAGGAAACAGGGTGACTACACCCCACTTCATCTAAAACTCCGGGTCCCAATCCACGCAGAGCGTCCGATTGTGGATATCCACTTCGGTGACTGTTTGCGCAATAAATGGCACCAGTCGCTCCCGTTGATCCAGACTCGCTGTATCGCCCTGTACCACCAACACGTCGTTGGCACCGGTCGCGAGCACTGTTTTCACAGTCCCTAAATCCACACCCNTCAGGGTGTTCACACGGCATCCCTCAAGATCCCGCCAATAATAGGTTTCGTCGTCGAGGGCCGGCAGATAGGTCGCATCCACTTCCACAAGACAATTCACCAAGGCCTCAACGGCTGTCCGATCTGGATAGCCTTTCAGCCGCACCGCGTACCCTTTGCTGTGTAATTTCCACGCCTCAGGCTCGGTGCTCAACTCTGCAATCGCGGGTCTCCCACTTACTGGGTCTGCCGCGCGCGTCAAAGTCCAGGGTGTCCATTCAAACACCGAGGCTGGATTCTCAGTGAACGTTTCCATCCANATCCAGCCTTGTATGCCATAGGGCGATCGAATCCGCCCCACGACGATCCGTTCCGCCATTAACCGGCCTGACGGGCGTCCTTGAGCAGTCGCTTGACGCGATCTGATGTGGTTGCGCCGTGACCCAACCAATGGTCCACACGCTCCAAATCCACACGCAACCGCTCGGCTTCGCCACGCGCCAATGGGTTAAAGAACCCAACACGCTCAATAAAGCGGCCGTCGCGCGCATTGCGGCTGTCTGTCACCGTCAGGTGATAGAAAGGACGCTTTTTAGAACCGCCACGTGAGAGACGAATCGTTACCATGTTCTTCCAATCCTGTGTCTTGCTCTTTCGAGCCTATAAAATCAAAGGCGCGCAATAATAATGACTTTGCCCCAAACTTACAACCTTGGCATACCGCCTGGCGGCATCATCCCAGAGATGCCTCGCATCATGTTCTGCATCCCGCCTTTCTTACCGACCTTTTTCATCATTTTGGCCATTTGCTTGTGCTGCTTGATCACCTTATTCACTTCTTGCACATCGGTCCCAGAGCCATTGGCGATTCGCTGCTTCCGTGACCCGTTGATGACCTCTGGATCACGACGCTCACCCGGTGTCATTGAATTGATGACCGCCTCCATTCGCATGAATTGCTTCTCATCCACACTGGACTGCATTTGCGCACCGAGATGTCCCATCCCCGGAAGTTTCTCGAGCATCGCTTTCATCCCGCCCATATTGCGCATCTGCGTTAGCTGGTCGCGAAAATCCTCGAGATCGAATCCTTTTCCTTTCATCACTTTCTTGGCAACGCGCTCGGCCTTGTCGCGATCCAGCTTTTGCTCGGCCTCTTCGATCAGGCCCATCAGGTCGCCCATACCCAAGATTCGCGATGCCAGACGATCTGGGTGGAATGCCTCAAGGCCATCCACCGTCTCACCAATACCCATGAATTTGATCGGCTGACCAGTGACCGTTTTCACAGACAGTGCGGCACCGCCACGCGCATCACCGTCCGCTTTGGTCAAAATCACCCCGGTCAATGGCAACACATCCGCGAAGGCCTTGGCGGTATTGGCAGCGTCCTGGCCGGTCATTGCATCCACCACAAACAAGGTTTCGATCGGATCAAGGGCGCTGTGGAGTCCGGCGATCTCCGCCATCATTGCCTCGTCGATACCCAGTCGGCCAGCGGTGTCCACTAAAAGCACGTCATACCCGCCGCGCTCGGCTTTGTCTTTGGCTTGACGCGCAAGTTCTTGAGGCGATTGATCCGCAGTGCTTGGATACACCTCCACTTCAATCTGCGCACCCAGTGTCGCCAACTGCTCCATCGCGGCGGGTCGGTACACATCGACACTCACCATCAAGACGCGTTTTTTCTCGCGGGTCGTCAGGAATTTCGCAAGCTTCGCCGCGGTTGTGGTTTTACCAGCACCTTGCAAGCCGGCAAGTAACACCACGGCCGGTGGCCTAGCCGCCAGGTTCAGCGACTCAGATGGACCGCCCAAGGCCGATTCCAGCTCGCTTTGCACCACTTTTAGAAACTGCTGACCCGGGGTCAGACTGGCGCGCACTTCTCTGCCGAGCGCCCGAGTTCGGACCTGGGAAACAAATTGCTTCACCACTGGCAAAGCCACATCGGCTTCCAATAATGCTTTCCGTACCTCTTTTAAGGTGTCGGCGATGTTATCCTCAGTCAGGCGGGCTTTTTTGCCCATAGACTGTAGGGTTTTCGATAGTCGCTCACTGAGTGAATTAAACATGGGATCTCTTTTGACTCGCGTTCGAACGCTCTATGATAACGAAAAATAGACTCAGAGTTCGATGATGTCATTAATGTTACCGGGGTTGCTTGCAACCTCTGTGTTGTTCGCCTCAGGTGTTCGACAGTTTCAGATGTTTCAACAGGGCCAAATACGCGATCCGTGGGCGTGGGGATTAGCTTGCGCTGGGTTTCTGCTCACTCTCAGCGTCTTAGTTCTCGGATTCGAGGCCAATGGCGGCCGTCCGACCACCGGATTAATGGGCAGCTTGCTGGGTGCGCTTTTGCTTTTGATTGTAATAGGTACAAGCCTGCATCAACCGGTCAACGTCCTCTTGATCGGTGTCGCGCCACTGACCGGTTTATTCACGGTATTGGCGTCAATTCGACCGGGCGAAGACACACTCGGCCCGTTGAATGTCGAAACAGCAGTGCACATCCTCACTTCAATCGTTGCGTACGGATCGGTCGCTTTTGCCGGAACTCTGTCGTTTTTTGTGACCTGGCATCACAGCAAACTGAAAGAGCGCCCTCTCGGCCCGTGGGTTGCGCTCCTACCGCCACTCGATGCCATGGAACATTTGTTTTTACGAACCGTGCAGGCAGCCTGGGTCACACTCACCGTGGCGCTCCTAACCGGCATTGTCTATGTGGACGATTTCTGGGGCCAACACCTGGCCCACAAAACCACGCTCTCAGTCCTTGCGTGGATCGGTATGACGCTCGCACTCTGGCAACACTACCGTGACGGCGGCGTCACCCGCACAATGCGCAAAACGGCGGTCTGGGCAGCTGTTTTGCTGTGTTTGGGCTATCTCGGCAGCAAGGCCATCGTAGAGTTTCTGCTGTGATAGGTTTGTCTTTTGAGTGAGATCTCAAACGAAGCGCTTGGCTTCATCCTCGTCGGTCTGATTCTACTGTCGGGCTTCTTTTCGAGCTCGGAAACCGGCTTGATGTCTATTAATCGGGTGCGACTGCAGCACCAAGCCGAGGAAGGCGCAAAACCAGCACGACGCATTCTTGCATTGTTAGATCGACCCGATCGGCTGATCGGCCTCATCCTGATCGGCAACAATTTCGTCAACATCTTGGCGTCTGCCATAGCCACCGTCTTGGCTGTCCGACTCTTCGGTGATGCTGGAGTCGCCATTGCCACGGGAGCCTTGACTCTGGTGATTTTGATCTTTGCCGAGGTCACGCCAAAAACATTCGCCGCGCTGCATCCAGAAAAAATTGCCGGGCCGGCCAGTTTGATCCTGACCCCACTACTGAAACTGGTCTACCCCTTGGTCTGGATCACCAATTTGCTGTCCAACGGCTTGTTGCGGCTACTGGGGATCAACGCTGAGACCTCGACGCGGGATCGACTAACAAAAGAAGAGCTTAGAACCTTGATGATGCAAAGCGGTCACCGGATCCCTGCGCGACGTCACGGCATGCTGCTGTCGATTTTGGATCTCGAGCGAGTTCAGGTGGATGAGATCATGGTGCCTCGCGGAGAAATCGTCGGCCTGGACCTACACGACGAAGTGGAGGATCTGATTGATCAATTGCGCTCCAGTCAGCACACGCGACTGCCCGTTTTTCACGAAGATATCGAGCAATTGACTGGCGTGTTGCATGCTCGGACTGCACTGAAATTGCTTGACGATCCGCTGTTGAGTCAGAGCGAAGAAGGCTTCAAGCAACGACTGCTGGATCTGTGCGAAGACGCTTACTTCGTGCCCTTGAGCGCGCCACTGCATACGCAACTCTACAATTTCCAAAAAGAAAAAGAGCGGATGGCCATGGTGGTGGATGAATATGGCGAAATTCAGGGACTGGTGACGATCGATGACATCTTGGAGGAGATCGTTGGTGAATTCACGACCGACCACATCCAGGAAACATCGCCGGATGTGCACCCGCAGGCTGATGGCACTGTGATTATTGATGGCTCCGCAACGGTGCGCGATCTCAATCGGGCGCTGCAATGGGAGTTGCCAACAGACGGGCCACGCACCCTGAGCGGCTGGGTGATTGAAATGTTGGAGTTTATCCCCGAGACGAGTTTAGGGATCGCCTATGGCAACTATCGCCTTGAGGTACTGGCAATCCAAGACAACCGTATCCGCTCAATCAAGGCGTGGCGTTTGGATGATCCGGAAACGCAACCGGATTAGCCAAACCGTAATCCAAGAAATTGGCCAGAATCAGCGCCGTCAATCCCCAAACAACCTCACCATCATACTCCCAACGGGGCATCCACAGGCCCGCCTTGTCGCGGTGTCGACTGGTGTCAAATGACACTGGCAGCTCCATTAAACGCTCAAGAGGACACTGGAATACGCGGGCAATTTCCACCTCGCAAGAAACCGCCTCGACCGGCGCATCGGACCACAGCACCCAAGGAGTAACTCGTAACTGATGCAGGCTGTGTATCTGATCCAATGCGCCCAAGCACTGTGTCCGAGCCACCTGAACACTGGTCTCCTCGTAAAGTTCACGGCAGGCTGCATCGAGACTGTCACGATCACATGCTTCCTGTTTTCCACCTGGCAGCGACACTTCGCCAGCATGCGTTCTGAGGTGTGCCGCTTTGACACAGAGGGTGATGCTGGGTGCTTGGCAATCGGATATCAGCAGCGCGACTGAGGCATCACCCGTCCCTCGATCGCGCAAACGAATCGCTGGGCGCCGGCTCAGTCCATCAATGATTCGCTGTTTCGTCACGTG